>Ga0233425_10002928_pt1 | contig 32267 bp, 21 predicted proteins | sample Watercolumn_Towu_2_FD_181712 | JGI IMG/M metagenome (GOLD analysis project Ga0233425, IMG submission 181712) | Freshwater microbial communities from Lake Towuti, South Sulawesi, Indonesia - Watercolumn_Towuti2014_140_MG | ecosystem: Environmental > Aquatic > Freshwater > Lake | place... | reverse complement strand
GTGTGCACGGACGAGGACGTGTGCGCCTCAGGCAAGTGTGCGGGAACCCCCGTCGTCTGCGAGGACGACAACCCGTGTACCACCAACTGGTGCGACCCGAAAGCGGGTTGCAAGAGCGCCAACATCAGCGCACCGTGCGACGACGGCAACGCCTGCACCGTGGCCGACTTCTGCAAGGCGGGGGAATGCACACCGGGGCCGAATCTCGACTGCGATGACAAGAACCCGTGCACCGACGACTCCTGCGATGCCCAGGCCGGATGCGGGCATGCGAACAACACCGCCCCCTGCTCCGACGGGAACGCCTGCACCGCGGGCGACACCTGTGCCGACGGTGCGTGCGTCCCCGGCCTGGCCCCGGCCTGCGACGACGCCAACCCGTGCACCGACGACTCGTGCGATCCGCTCAAGGGGTGCATCAACGCCCCCAACGTCCTGGCATGCGACGATGGCAACGCCTGCACCGTCGAGAGCTTCTGCGCCGCGGGGAGCTGCGTTCCCGGAGCGGCTCAAAGCTGCGATGACGCCAACCTCTGCACCGTCGATTCCTGCAATCCGGCTGCCGGTTGCATCCACGACCTGATAAAGCCCTGCTGCGGCAACGGAATCATCGAGGCACCGGAAGGCTGCGATGACGGGAACCACGCCAACGACGACGACTGCACCTACATCTGCCAGGCCGCAAGCTGTGACGACACGTTTGCCAACGGGAACGAGTCAGACGTGGACTGCGGCGGGTTCTGCCCCAAGTGTGCGGACGGACTGAAGTGCCACATCCACGGCGACTGCCAGAGCTATGTCTGCAAGGACGGCGTCTGCCAGGTACCGGCCTGCGATGACAACCAGGTCAACGGGGACGAGACCGACTACGACTGCGGCGGCCCCTGTCCGCCGTGCTCGGACGGACTGGGTTGCGTCGAAGACAAGGACTGCGAAAGCGGCGTGTGTGTCGGCGACCTGTGCCAGGTCCCCGCGTGTGATGACCTCGTCAAGAACGGCACCGAGACCGACCTCGATTGCGGCGGTCCCTGCCCGGGCTGCGCGCCGGGCCTTGCGTGCGAGGTGGCAGCGGATTGCGGCAGTCTGATCTGCACCGACGGCAAGTGCGCCACCCCCACCTGCGACGACAAGATCAAGAACGGCACCGAAACCGGAGTCGACTGCGGCGGTTCCTGCACCCCCTGCGGTCACGGAAACCCCTGCAATGTCACCTCGGATTGTGTGGCGGATGCCGTGTGCCAGGCGGGCAAGTGCTCCCTCTACGGCACCGGCGTCGACGGAGCGCTGGCCGTGTCCTCGGGGACCACCACCACCAACACGCAGCACAGCCCGGCAAGCGGCACGGCCGGGGCCAAGACCGCGACCATCGATGACGGAGCACCTGGCTTCGCCTCCGGGCGGCGTGTGCTCTTCCACCAGTCCATGGGAGAAGGAGCCGGCCAGTGGGAAGAGCGGGTCATCGCCAGCCGGAAGGGGCCCATGCTCAACCTCACCGAGCCGCTCAAATACACCTACAAGAGCGGCGGGAACAACCGGGCACAGGCGGTCGTGGTGATGGAATACACCGACGTCACCGTATCGGGCGGCACGCTCACGGCTCCGGCCTTCAATGGGAGCTCGGGCGGCATTCTCGCGTTCCTCGCCACGGGCAAGGTCACCGTGTCGGGTGGCGGCGCGATTTCGATGAACTCGGCCGGGTTCCGCGGAAGCTCCCACGGCTGCTTCTACCGGTGCGCCGACGGCGTGTCCGGGGAATCGTCCAGCGCCGTGATGGGCAGCGGCGGGGCCGCACCGGCCCGCAACGGCTCCGGCGGCGGCGGCGGTGCACAGGGCCAGGACTGTGCGGCGGGCGGCGGCGGCGGCCATGGCAGTGACGGGGCTTCCGGTGCCAACGGAACCTGCGGCACGTGCATCAAGGCCTGCCCCAACCCGGGTGGCCAGGGCGGCCTGTCGGTCGGAGACCCCAACACCGGCAAACTGATTCTCTTCGGCGGGGCCGGCGGCGAAGGCGGCGGCGACGAGGACGGCGGCAACCCGGGCAAGGGGGGCAACGGCGGCGGCATCGTGATCATCAAGGCTGCGGATTTCGCGATCGGCGGCAGCGGCATCACGGCTCACGGCGAATCCGGCGCAGGCGGCAACCAGGGGGCCTGCGGCGGCTGGGGTTGCGGCATGGCCGGCGGCGGCGGCGGTGCCGGCGGCGGCATGTACTTCGTGGCCCAGACCGCCTCGTTGGGAGGCTCACTGGTCAAGTCCCAGGGCGGGGGCGGAGGCGGCTGCACGTGTGGCGGCGGCTACGACGGCGGCACCGGCGGCGTCGGCCGCATCGCGGTCAAGGGGACGACCATCACCGGCACCACGGTCCCTACCTACACCAAGTTCAACTTGTAGAATCTCTGAGCCGCGCAGCGACCAGGAGGGCGAGCAGCACCAGAAGCCCGACCAGGGGACCGCTGCCGGATGCCCCCGGACCTGCGCCGCAACCGCCGTCCTTCTTCGGGCTGGCAGGCATCCCCTCGTCCGCGGGGGCGGGGGTGACCTCTGCGGAAACCTCGGCGGTGGGCACTCCGTCTTGCGGGAAGGGCTCGGACACGTCCTCTGCCGCGGGCTCCGGAGAAGGCTCGGGCATTACGTCGTTCCCGGCCAGCGCGGTCAGCTTCACGTCGGCCAGCATCTCGTGCTGGTACCTGGACTGGTGAAGGAACAGGGCATACCAGTCGCCAAACTGGGGCGGATGAACGGCCAGCGTGTACCCCTCGGTCAGCCCCTCCTCGATGACCAGGGCCTCGAACGGCTGCCCAGCGGACCATGCCTGGAATCCGGCCGAATCGAGCAGGTAGAAGTCGAGCGCTCCCTGTCCGGAAGTGCCCTCCGGCCCACCGTCCTCCCCCGCATCGGCTGCCCCCGGGAAACCGAACAGCGGGTCGCCGACCTCTCCGCAGTACTTACCCGAGTAGAGGCTGATCCCGCAGGCCATTTCCCGCAGCAGCGGGACCTCCACGGCAATCCCGGCCGCCTCGTTCCCCCCGGCATACTCCAGGGCCCCTTCCGGTCGAACGACTGCAGGCGCAGTCCCCTCGACCGTGATCGTCACGTCCTTCTCGAAGTCCTTGGTGGCCTCCAACTGGTCCACGACCTTGCTCACGACCCCTTCCTCCGGGGGGAAGTTGCCGATGCTGGTCACGACCTTGACGTAGTAGTTGTTGCAGCGAAGATCCGGGTTTTCCAGGCAATTGGACATCGGGTCCTCGATGTTGGCTCCAACCTGGACGGTCACCTTGCCCTGGGAATCGGTGATGTCCCAGAAGCCGAAGGTGAGCGGGAAGGTCCCGTCCGGATTCGCATAGTACGATTCGGTGACGATGAGCACGGCCGCTCCCTGGATGGGATTCCCTCCGCCATCGACGACCGTGAAGTGGATGTTCCCCGTGTAGTGGTAGGTGTCGGTGTGGTTGACCAGCGCCCCGTCCCCCTTGGTCTGGACGACGAAGCTGTTGTTCTTCCCGCCTCCGTGCTTCTTGCCCGACGAGATGCCGGGCGCATCGATGTCGGTCCCGCCGTCGGCCCACCCGATCTGGTATGTGTGCCAGCCGTCGTCCAGGAAGAACTCGGACCAGACGTGGTCCTCGCAGCTGTTGTTGGTGTTCGATGCCGGAATCAGCACGGACCGGGAGGCAGCGGTCACGATGTCCTGGTTTTCGCCGCAGTTCCCGAAGTGGTTGTAGATGAGCCGGTTGGCCTGCACGGTCCGCTCCGGTCCGGGGAGCCAGGGGTGCTTCTCCGACCAGTCGATGATGCTGTCCCAGATGTTCTGCGACGAGAACCACCCGATCTTGTCGATGGCGAACGTGGCAGGTTCGAAGACCCGGTCGCCGGACAGCGCATAGCTCTTCCCGTCCCAGGCAACGCCGGTGTCAGCAATGATGCGGGAAAGCCTCGGGAAGCCCTCGACGTTCACCTCGTCGTCCCCGGCCCCGGCGACCTCGGCCGCTGTGAAGTTGCCGGGCATGACGAGGCCCGACCAGTCGTCATCGACGGTCGCTACCGCCCCGTGCAGCTCGAAGATGCGCCATTGCTCCGACAGCCACTTCTCCAGCTTCTCCCGGTTGTCCGCAACGGCCTGGTACACGGCCAACGGCTGATCGGACGGCACGATGATCTTCCGCACCTCGGCCAGATCCACGTCGGCCAGCTCTGCGGCCGAGATGACCTGGTAGTTCACCTTGTACTCGTCCAGCACCCCTTCGATGATGCCGTCGAGCCCGAACGGCGGCCGCTCCATGATCACGAGATGCTTCTGCTTGGGGTCCTGCACCACCAGCCCCGGCCCGTACCGCAGCATCGATCTCAGCAGGTTCGACTTCTTCTGCGAGTACCCCTTCTCGACGGCCAGCGTCGTGGCCAGCACGTGTCCCTTTGGCCGCACCTTGAACTCGATCGTGGTGGCGCGACCCGAAGAATCGGTGGTCAGGAGGCTGGGGCCGATGGCCATCTGAGTGAAGTACCCCTTCTGAGACGGCTTCCAGCCGGACAGGGCCTCGAACGGATTGTCATCCAAACCGCCGAAGATCTCCCACTCGGGCGGCTTCTTGAACACATAGTGCCTCATGTAGGTATCGACCTTGGCCGGGTCCGGGAACAGGAAGTACTCCCGGAACGTGAGGCCCTTGGGATAGCCGGCGAACTTGCCCGTCGTCGGGTTGACGTCGAACAGCTCCTCGCCGTCGAGCCGGGTGTGCACCACCCACCAGTAGTAGTATTCCTTCGGCAGGGTCCATTCGAATTCATCTCCGTCCTTGGACAGGCGGTAGACCGCGGTGGTGTGGTAATCCCCCTTTCCCGGGTCGCCCACGTCGACCAGCTCCACGTAGTCGAGCATCGGGTCGGCCTCGTAGATGAGCTTGGGCTGGTCGGCAATGTACCGGGCCCGGAAGCTCGGGTGAGTCAGGTCCCCCACGGTCAGCGTCGCGATGAGAAACGCAATCTCGTCCAGGTAGCGGGGATCCTCGACCTGGGTCATCAGCCTGGCCAGGTCGTCCTGCACCCCCTTGTCCAGCCGGGCCAGGATGCTGACCAGGCGCACCTTGATCCAGTCCGGTGCGAGCTCGACCGCGGCTGCCGCCTCCTGCGACAACGTGGTTGCCGTCTCGGTCGTGACCGGCTCCCAGGCCGCCTTCCCGCTGCTGTAGTGAAACACGACGGCCTCTCCGAACTTGAACTGGCGGACCAGTCGGGAGGACGACACGGCTTCGTATCCGTCCAGGCTCTGGATCGGGTTGATCGGAGCGTGGTGCCGGGGTACTTCCATCCCGCCCGGAAGCGGGTTCTTCTTCCCCTGTATCCACTCGACGACCTGTGGACTCACGAGCTGGACACGGTGCCCCAGGCGCTCGTATTCCAGCCCGATCTCTCCGTGGCCCGCCACCTGCCCCAGAGCCACTCCGGAAAACAGAAGGGACAGGATACCCCACGCGAGCAACAGCGTTCCGTTCTTCATCGTACCGGCTCCATGATTGCGTTCGAACACGACTGCGACCGGCCCATTATCGGCCCGTGCGTGCGCCGGTGTCAACTGCGGCGGGAACGGGGCCTGCCGTTCCGCATGCCCCGGAACGCCCGCTCCAGCCGCTCGTCCGCCGTGAAAAAGCACCCGGACGAGCAATGGACCGAGGCCAGTTCCAGGAACAGGGCATCGTAGACCGACAGGCCATGCTTGCGGGCGAGCTCGACGCCCCCCGGCAGCAGGGGACGGTGGGAAACGAGATCCAGCGGCATGTCCGCCACCAGCCCGAGGATCTCCTCCACCTCGGCACGGGTCAACAACCCGTTCTTCTCTTTCCGGAGGAGCACATGCGCCGTCTCCGCCAGCAGCATCTCCGGGGCCATCAGGCCCTCCGCGCCGGCCAGGGCAGCCTCCACGGCCTCCGTCAGCCCATCCGGAACGGGACCGTCAGGAACGAACATCCGGATCAAGGCCGAAGTATCGACTACGTGGACCTTCATCGGGTCCGCTCCTCCCGGACCTCGGCAACCGTGTCCCCCAGCTTGCGCCCTTGCAGGCGGGACCGCACTGAGGCCACCCGCTCCAGGTAGTGGGCGTGATCCAGGAGTCGCGCACGTTCCAACAACTCGAGCGACTGCTGCTGGAGGCTGCGGCGGTTCCGCGCAGCCAGTCCAACCAGGATCTCGTAGAGGTCATCCGGCACGTTTCGTACGGTCAGCACCCGCATGGCAGCCTCCCTGGTGAGCTCTTTCACCGCCACCAGTGTCCCATGCCTGCATTTTGCAGTCAAGGGTGCCAGCTTACCCCGCCGAGACAGGCAGGAGGAATCCTGATTCTGATTTCCTTGACCTGCGGCGTGTCTACTTCAGGTCGAACTTCATCCAGAAGAGGTCTTCGTCCACGGTTCCGCCGGTACCGAGCTTCTTGGAAACGGCATCCACGAACTCCAGGACTGCGGGCAGCGGGTCGTAGACCACGGTGGCCGAGGCGGACGTGTCGCGCACCTCGCCGTTGGTCGGCTCGAACGGGTCCAGCTCCGCAACGGAAGCGGCAACCAGCTCCTTGAAGTCCACCAGGTTCCCGATGCCGTCATACCAGTACCCGTCGTACCGGTAGGTCTCGTCACCGGTCGAGCCGGTGTAGACCTGGCCGGCCACGTACAACGTGTTCCCGGCCACAGCGAACCCCTTGATGCGGTGCTCCTCGATCTCGTTGGGGCCCTTGCCCGTGTAGTAGATCCCCGACCAGGACAGCGCTCCGTCGGCCTTGCCCAGGCGCAGCATGAAGCCGTCCCCCATCTGGGCATCCATCACGCTGACGCCGATGCGGCCGCCGGCATAAACGAAGTCCCCGAACACCTTCACCACGTTGCAGTTGTTGCTGTCCCCGGCATTGGACTCGAAGGTCTTTGACCACGCGATGCTGCCGTCCGCACCATTCACCTTTGCCACGCTGAAGAACGTGGCTGCCCCGCGACGGTCCAGCGCCAGGTAGGCGTCGGTTCCGTCCGAGTCCAGGCCGTACACGTTCGACCCCGTCCCCATGTCGAGCTGCTTGACCCATGCGACCTCGGGAGCTGCCCCATCGGTCTTTCCGTACTTCACCAGCAACCCGCGCCCGTTGGTGAGCCCGCCCACGAACACGTTGGCCCCGGTGGCATCGGCCACCACGGCATACCCTCGGTCGTTGTACCCCTTGGCCACGTCCAGCGCATGGTGGAAGGCCAGCGTCCCGTCCGCCTTGTCGAGCGCGAGCAGGAGCACGCTGCTTCCCGAGCCGAGCACCCCGTGAACGTTGCCGTCGCCGGTGCTCCCCGTGACGAACACGCGGTTGCCTCCCACGGCCACGGCGTAGCCGACCGCACCCATCCGGTCCAGGAAGCTGCCGGTGGTCCACTCGGGCCGCCAGAGCTTGTCCCACACGATGCTGCCGTCGGCCGCCTTGACCTTCATCACGTGCGCTGCGGTGTCGTTGTTGGTGTTGCCCGAGCTCATGGACCCGGCGATGTACAGGTACCCCTCGGAGTCGATGGTGATGGCATTCGGGCTGCCGCCGGTCTCGTCGTTCTGGCCCGGGTCGGGGCTCCATTCCCACGCGTTGGAGCGGCTGTAGATCTTGGCCCAGCCGATGGTGCCGTCCGCCTTCACCTGCCCGAAGACGAGGTCATAGTAGAACCCGTCATAACCCGGCACGACCTTGGTCTGCGCCAGGAAATAGGTGTTCCCGTCGGCATCGCCGACCATTCCGGTAACCTGCTCATCGGTCCCCGTGCTGCCCAGGACCTTGTGGAGCGCTTCGGTGCCACCCGAGAACTTCACGGCATTGTCGCTGGGTCGCCCCGAGGCCGTGATGTGGACGGCCAGCTCCTGCTCCCCTTCGGAATCGAGGTACTTGACCGACAGGGTGGCGCGGCGCTCGCCGGAGTACACGGGGTAGAAGCGGATGTAGAAGTCGAACGTCGCTCCGCCGGCCACGACCACGTCGCTGACCTCGAGCAGCTCGTTCTTGAGCGACTCGGCGTCCCGGATGCTGAACTCTTCGGCCTCGAATCCCTCCTCTGCGGTCACGCTGATGGAGTGGATGGTGATATTCGCTGCCGTCGTGTTGGTCAGCGTCATGAGGTCCTTCTGCTCGGAGAACAGCGCCACGTTGCTGCTGGCGGGGTCGTTGTTGTCCGGGATGTTGTAGGTTGCGCCCCCGACGATGGCATCGCCGGCATGCGACAACGCCAGTGTTCCACTGTCCTGCGGCAGTCCGTCCTCGGTTCCGGCCGAGTCGCCGGTACCATCGGACTCGCCGCCGAAGCAGCCGATGCCATGCAGCGCCAGGAGCGACGTGAGAACCAGCAATGCACTGCTCAATCTCTTCATGGACTACTCCTCCTTGTTGAAAGTGCCAGGTGCGACGGTACCGCTGGAATGGAGTGTCCGCAAATTCCCGGACCGGAACCAGAACCCGCACCGAAACCCTTGCCCGCAACGGGCCGCAGTGGCTAGAATGACCCGACACCGGGAATCCGGTGGCTGCACAGGGGGTTCGCATGGACGGATCGAACGGATGGAGTCGCCGGAAGTTCCTGGCCGCGGGGGCGGCTGCGACTGGAGGGCTGGTGCTGCTGCCCAGGCTCGCATTCGGACTACAGGCAGAGGAGACCGTGATGACAAAGGAAGACCTCCTCCTGAGGCATTTCAAGCTCCCCGTCGACGATGCCGTGAAGGCCGTGACCCGCATGGTCGGGAAAGGAGCGGAGCTGGGTGAGCTCTTCCTCGAGGATACTGTACGCACGTACATCTTCCAGGAAGACGGGCGCGTACGGGACGTGAGCTACGTCGAGGATTCCGGAGCCGGCCTGCGGGCGGTGCGGGGTGACACACAGGCTTACGGGTACACGCAGAAGCTGGAGCCGGGTGAGCTGATGCGCATTGCGGGCGAGGTTGCCTCGGTGGCCGACGGAGCGGAGGGCACGAAGGTGGTGACTCCGGCAGGATCCGTTCCCATGCCGACGAGGCTCTACACGGGGGACCGGCCCTCCGTCCTCGTTCCGGCCAGGGACAAGCTGGAGCTGCTGGCCCGGGCGGACAAGGCGGCGCGGGCCTACTCGCCCTACGTCAAGCAGGTGGACATCGGGCTGTCCGAGGAGCTCCGGGTGCTGGGGCTCGTGAACTCCCGGGGGGCCTTGTTCGTGGACCTCCAGCCCATGTTGACCTTCCGGGTGACCGTCATCGCGGAAAAGGACGGCAAGCGGCAGCAGGGCTATGCCGCAGGCGGCGGGCGAAGCGGGCTCGAGTACTTCGATGCGACGACGCCCGAGGTGTTGGCCCGCAAGGCCGCCCACCTGGCGGTGGACATGCTGGATGCGCGGCCGGCACCGGCAGGCGAGCAGATCGTGGTCCTGGCACCGGGGGACTCGGGGGTGCTCCTGCACGAGGCGGTGGGGCACGGCCTCGAGGCCGACTTCAACCGCAAGGGGACCTCGAAGTACTCGGGGCGGGTCGGCCAGCCGGTGGCCAGCACGCTGTGCACGGTGGTGGACGAGGGGTTGTTCCCCAATTCCCGCGGGGCAATCCACGTGGATGACGAAGGTGCCCCTGCCACCCGCAACGTGCTCATCGAGAACGGGATTCTTCGCGGGTACATGCACGACCACATCAGTGCCCGGCACTATGGGTTGTCTCCCACGGGCAACGGGCGGCGGGAGGCCTATCGCTTCCCCCCCATGCCCCGGATGACCTGCACCTACATGCTGCCAGGGACCGCAACACCCGAAGAGGTCCTTGCCGGCGTGAAGAAAGGGATCTACTGCCAGACCTTCTCCGGCGGCCAGGTCAACATCTCCAACGGCGACTTCGTCTTCCAGGTGGTCGAGAGCTACCTCATCGAGGATGGCAAGCTCACCGCTCCGCTCAAGGACGTCGTGATCATCGGCAATGGTCCGGATGCACTGTCCAAGGTTGCCATGGTGGGCAACGACCTCGTACAGAGCGACGGGCGATGGACCTGCGGCAAGGGGGACCAGAGGGTCCCCGTGGGAGTGGGAATCCCGACGACCCGGATCGACGGGATCACGGTGGGAGGAACGGCATGAGCTTCGATTTCGAACGCCTTCAGAAAGAATGGACGGGGCTGGCGGACGCAGTGCTCGTGAGGGCATCCGAGCTCAAGCTCGATGCGGCAATGGCGTTTTCCGCCCAGGATGACCTGTCGGTCAAGGTGCGCCTCGGCAAGCTGGAGGAGATCCGGCAGAGCGCACCGGTCGGCTTCTCGATCCGGGTGTACAAGGGGAAACGGAGCGTGAGCTCGAGCACCTCCCACATGGAGAAGGCGCGGCTCCTGGCCCTGGTCGACCGGCTGGCATCCACGGTGGACCTCGTGGACGAGGATGATGCCACCGGCATGCCGGAGAAGGAGCTTCTCTACGCGGGGGGGCCGGACCTCGACCTGTACGACCCCAAGGTGACGGATCTGACCGCGGAGCTGGCCCGGGAGATGGCCATCCGGGGCGAGGCCGCGGCCATGGCAGCAGACAAGCGCATCAAGAACTCTTCCGGGGCCGATGTCGGCCTGGCCCGAGGCGGCGTCATGCGGTTCAACACGCAGGGCCTGGCCGCGTTCCGGCCGGGAAGCGCAGTCACCCTGTCGGTATCGCCCGTGGCCGAAGACGATGCCGGCAACAAGTACTCGGACGGGTGGTTCTGTTCGGCCCGTCACCTCGGGGACCTGGACGATGCCGAGGCGGTCGGGAAGATCGCGGCCCGGCGATGCCTGGACCAGATCGGTGCGGACAACCAGGTGGGAACCGGGCGCTACCCGGTGCTCTTTGCCCCCGAAACGTCCATGGGGTTGCTGACGCACCTGTTCGAGTGCATTTCGGGTGATCGGATCTACAAGGGGTCGAGCTTCCTGGCCGGCAAGGAGGGGCAGGCGGTGGCCTCGGAGCTGGTCACGGTGATCGACGACCCGCTGCGGCTTCGAGGCCTGTCCTCGGCACCGTTCGACAACGAGGGGGTCGCCACCTCCACCCGCACCCTGGTGGACCGCGGAATCCTGAAGCTCTACCCCTGCGACACGTTTGCTGCCCGCAAGCTGAAGCGGAAGTCCACGGGACACTCGGCAGGCGGTGGTGCAATCCGCTCCTACAACCTGCACGTGGCCAACGGGACCGAGACGCGGGAAGCGCTCCTCTCCAAGGTCGGGACCGGGCTCCTCGTCAACTCCTTCATCGGGTTCAGCTTCAACCACGCGACCGGCGATTTCTCCCGCGGGGTCCGAGGCTTCTGGATCGAAAACGGCAAGGTCGGAAAGCCGATCCAGGAGGTCACCGTGTCGGGCAACCTCGGAACCATGCTCCAGGATGTGGTCGCTGTCGGCAACGATCTGGAGCTCCGCTATGGAACAGACAGTCCTTCCCTGCTGATCCGGGAGATGGTAGTCTCGGGTAGCTGACGGAGCGCCCCGAGACCGGCATGACCGGCCGGAGGCAGGACACGTGCGCTGGATCGGACAGCGGTATCACCCATGAGAAGCCGGGCGTATGTGACTTTCGAGAACATCGATCGCAAGAGTGCTGCGTGGGTCGCTGCGGTGCGCCGATCTGCGCGCCAGCGTCCCCACCTTCGTCCGGCCGTGAGCCGGTGTGCGTTGCTGGTCATCGACATGGTGAACTACTTCGCACGGCCGGGGGAGCGGGCCTTCCTTCCGGCCTCCGAGGCGGTCCTTCCCAACATCCTGCGGCTGGTGAGCCTGTGGCGTGAGCGGGGCGGGACGGTGGTGCTCACCCGCCACTGCCACGAAGGACGTCACGACCTCGGCATGCTCGGGAGGTTCTTCTCGGACCACATCCGCTGCGGCTATCCGGAAGCCGACCTGGTCGATGCGCTCCGCCCCGGCACCGGCAGCGCGGAAATCGTGCTTCGAAAGACCACCTACGATGCGTTCCATTCCACGGGGCTTTGCGAGCTGCTGCGACAGCGGGGATGCGACCAGGTGCTCGTTGCCGGCGTGCTCACCCAGATGTGCTGCGAAACGACCGCACGCTCCGCATTCGTGCGGGGCTTCGAGACCTTCGTGGCCGCGGATGCGACTGCCACCACGGCCGAACGGCTGCACCTGGCCTCGCTCCGGTCGATGGCGAGCTGTGTTGCCGTCGTGTTCGGTACCCGTGAAATCCTGGACCTCTGCGGAAAACCCGGCGGGACTGAAGAGGTGGAGCCATGAGCGATGCGGACATCGACCTGCTGATCGTGGGGGCCGGGCCGGCCGGTTGCGCGGCCGCTGCCCAGTTCCGGCGGCTGGGCGGAAGGCCGGTGCTCCTGGACAGGACGGGCTGTGCCGGTGGCCTCATTGCCAATGCATTCCGGGTCGAGAACTACCCGGGGGGCGAACGCCCTCTGCGGGGTCAGGAGCTTGCCCAGCGGCTTGGACATCACCTCGAACGGTTTGCGCTCAAGGTGCGAAAAGGGGTCGTGACCTCGATCCGCCCGGTGGAGCGAAAAGTCCCGTCGCCGCTGCGTGAGCCGGGGCCGTTTGAAGACGAAGCACCCGTCCAGCCGGCCACCTCCCGGGCCGGCTTCAAGGTCACGGGAGATTTTGGAGAGATGCTGGCAAGAGCCGTGATCCTGGCATGCGGCACCGTGCCGGTACAACCGGGGATTCCGGGCGAGACGCAGCCGGGACTGCGGGTGTTCTACGAGGTCAACGAGCTGCTCCCGTACCTGCCTCGCACTGCGGCGGTGGTTGGCGGCGGCGAGGCCGCGCTCGACTACGCCCTCTCCCTTGCCGAAGCCGGGGCCAAGGTGCTGCTCCTCGTGCGCAGCAGCAAGCTCAGGGCGAACTGCCGACTGGTGGAAATGGTGGAGAAGGAACCTCGGATCACGGTATCTCTGGACACTCCGGTCCGGGAGATCCAGAAGGCCCCCGGAAACCGGGTCGACCTCCTCCTCCCGAGCCGCCGGCTCTCCGTCGACGGCGCCCTCCTGGCCGTGGGACGAAGGACGCTGGCCGGCTCGCTCGTTCCTCCGCCCCCTCCCCCCCTTCCCGGGGCTCCGACCGCCTCGCCCCTCAGGTTTCAGGCCGAAAGCCCATCCTGCTTGACTTCCATCCCGGGATTGTTTATTGCGGGGGACGCCCGTCTCGGGGGGCTGGGACAGGTCGGGATCGCAGTCGGCGACGGGCTCTGGTGCGCTGCTGCCGCGATGGCCTTCCTGAACGGATAACGGGTGTTCAGTCGGGGGTTCGAGAGAAGATGGCCTTGCAGGTCATTCACCAGCAGGGAGACGACCGTATCGCTCGGGTTCACGTGGCACGCCTGGACGACGGAACCTGCATCGAGATGGTGGAATCGCTCCAGCCTCCCCGCTGGCGCGAGGACAAGTGGGTCCTCATCGTGTCCACTCTCAAGGGATGCCCCGTCCGCTGCCCTATCTGTGATGCCGGAGGCTCGTTCTCGGGGGGCCTGTCCAGGGACGAGATCCTGGGGCAGATCGACTTCATGGTCGACCGCCACTACCCTGACCGGTGGATCCCCTGCCGACATTTCAAGATCCAGTTCGCACGCATGGGGGACCCTGCGTTCAACGATGCGGTCCTCGACGTCCTGGAGGAGCTTCCCGTCCGGTACGATGCCCCGGGGCTGATGCCCTGCATCTCCACGGTCGCTCCCGCGGGCAGGAACCGCTTCTTCGACCGCCTGCTGGAACTGCGCACCCGCCTGTACCCGGAGCGGTTCCAGATGCAGTTCTCGCTGCACACGACCGATCCCGAAGTCCGCAACCGGCTGATTCCGGCCCGTACCTGGACGTTCCGGCAGATGGCCGACTACGGAACGAAGTTCCACGGTCGGGGCGGACGAAAGGTCGCGCTCAACTTCGCCGTCGCCCGGGGAGTTCCTCTCGATGCGGCCGTGCTTGCCGAGACCTTCTCTCCCGATGTTTTTGCGGTGAAGCTGACCCCCATCAACCCCACTGCTGCCGCGGTCTCCAGTGGCCTGACGGGGCTCATCGATCCCGCCCGTCCCCAGGATGCCGACGCCGTGGCCGCACCGTTCCGGGACCAGGGGTACGAGGTCATCGTCAGCATCGGAGAAAACGAAGAGAACCGCATCGGTTCGAACTGCGGAATGTTCGTCAGCCAGCCTGCCGTCAGCAACGGCCGGGCAGAATCAACGGTCGGAATCGCACAGGTGGCAGCGGGGCTGGACGGCCAATCGAGCGGCAACGGAGCAAGAGCATGTTGACACTGGTGACAGGGGCCGCCGGGCACGTCGGTGCAAACCTGGTGCGGGAGCTGCTTGCCCGTGGCCGCACCGTCCGGGTGATGGTCAAGAGCGATACCCGGGGATTCGATGGCCTCCCGGTCGAGCGGGTCGCTGGAGACATCACGCAGCCGGAGACCCTGGAACCGGCATTTGCAGGGGTCTCGGTGTGCTTCCATGCCGCGGCGTTCATCTCGGTCGATGGTCGTGATCACAAGGATCTCTACCGGGTCAACATCGAGGGGACGCGCAACGTCGTCGCTGCCTGTCGCAAAGCCGGTGCAAAGCTGGTCCATTTCAGCTCGATCCATGCCCTGTCCGAATTCCCGCTCGACCAGCCCGTGGACGAGACCCGCCCCCTGGCCATCGAGGACGGAACGCTCGCCTACAGCCGCACCAAGGCGGTCGGAGAGCAAGTCGTCCTGGACGCTGCGACCGACGGGCTCGACGCCGTGATTCTCAATCCGACTGGCATCGTGGGACCGCACGACTACAAGCTGTCCCACATGGGAGAAACCGTGCGGGACCTGGCCGCCGGCAAGCTTCCCGCGCTCATCCCCGGTGCGTACGACTTCGTCGACGTGCGTGACGTGGTCGCCGGAGCACTGGCCGCTGAAGAGAAGGGGCGGCGGGGCGAGCGATACGTGGTCTCCGGGCACTACGTGACCGTGCGGGAGCTGGCCGAATCGGTCCACCGCGTCACCGGCAGGAAGCCGCCCAGGATGACCTGCCCCATGTGGCTTGCAAGGCTCGTGGCCCCGCCCGTCACCTGGTTCAGCCTGATGGCGGGGGTGCGCCCGAAGTTCACCAGCTCGTCACTGGCCGTGCTCCGCTCCAACGGTCGCACCACCTTTGCCAAGGCGAAGCGGGAGCTGGGCTACGAGCCCCGGCCGCTGGACGAGACCGTCGCTGCCACGGTCGAGTGGCTGCGCGGCGCCAAGTTCCTCTAAACATGGTCGTCTCGTCCGCCGATCATGTTTGACAAGCGGATGGGAAGATCATGTTTGGCAGAACATCGTGGGGTGGAGAATGTGCCCGGGAGAGCTGGCTTTGTACTGGTGGGTTGTCTACGCGTGGCTGGGCATCGCTGCCGTGACGTTCCTGGCCTTGCTGTTCATCACGGCACCGTATGGCCGCCACATGCGCAAGGGGTGGGGACCGACGCTCCACCGCACCGCGGGCTGGGTGCTCATGGAGATCCCGGCCGTCATCGTGCCTGTCGTCTTCTTCCTGCTGTCCGACCGCACGGGTGACATTGCGGCGCTGGCATTCCTGGGCATCTGGCTTCTCCACTACGTGAACCGGAGCCTGATCTATCCGTTCCGCCTCACGGGCGGCAATCTGATGATGCCTCTGTCCATCGCGGCCATGGGGTTCTTCTTCAACCTGGTCAACGGATGGCTGCAAGGGCGGTATCTCTTCTTCATCGGACCGGTGCGGGAGGCCTCCTGGCTGGTGGATCCCCGATTCCTGGCCGGGACCGCGCTGTTCCTTGCCGGCTTTGTCCTGAACCAGCACTCGGATCACGTGCTCAGAAACCTGCGCAAGCCGGGAGAGACCGGCTACAAGATCCCGTTTGGGGGCGGCTACCGCTTCGTTTCGTGCCCGAACTACCTGGGCGAGCTCATCGAGTGGGCCGGGTTTGCCCTGCTCACCTGGTCACCGTCCGGCATCGTGTTCTTCCTCTGGACCGCGGCCAACCTGGTTCCCAGGGCACGGACCCACCATCGCTGGTACCAGGAGAAGTTCGCGGACTACCCGAAGGAACGCAAGGCGATTCTCCCCTACCTGTTCTGAGTTGTTTTCTTGCTTGACGGGCCCAATCACGGGAGCGTCTCGGCGACCTCGTCCAGGATTCTCACCAGCAGGTCCACGCAGACCAGGGTCGGCTCCGGAAAGGGCGGAAGCCGTGCAAGCAGCAGGAGCACCGCAATGCCGTCTGCGGGGCTCAGCTCCTGTTCCAGAACCAGCGGCACGCCGACTCCCCCCCGCTGGAGCTGGGAGGCAAGCTGAGCGGCCTGCGCTGCGGCTTCGAAGGAGCTCCCTCCCATGGTCACATGGGCACGGCCCCCGGGGATCCTCTCCCGGATCATGGGAACGCTGACGACCTTCCCGTCCACGACGATGGCCAGGAAGCCGTCGATGTTGGCTGCGGTCGCGTCGGAAAACCGGACTCGACCCTCGGCCGTGAACTCCAGCCCCACGTACGGCAGGCCGTAAGGGTCTGTTTCCACCTGGGCACCGGCCACGTCCGCCTCGGTCAGGATGGCCTCGGCCAGGCACCAGGCGACGAACGTGGGTTCCCCTCCGAGTAGATTCTCCTCGATGAACCATTTCCGGCCGGCCGGGACCGAGCTCGAGGCCTCCAGCCGTTGCAGGAACACGACCAGGTCGTTCCGGTAGGACGACTTGATCTGGATCCGATCGCCGTTGACTTCCCGGCGGACGGACGTCGCAGGCTTCTCCTCCAGCATCGCGACGAAAAGCGCATCTGCGGGGGCAAGGCAGTTGGCAGAGGTATCGGCAAGCCGGAACTCGAGCACCGGCCCCTTCCCTAGCTCGCTCATGGCGGCCAGGGCCACCTGCCGGTCCCCGATCCAGTCCACGATCACTCCATCGTCGGATACCCTCATGACCGACACGCTCGAAAGGCCCGGCCGGTCGAAGCGGGCCCTTACCGACTGCAGCATCCGATCCCGGGCCTGGAGCCGGCCCGATGCCTCCGCCACCCGGAACACGAACCGCCCGTAGGTCCCCTCGTCGAACGGCAGCCAGACGCCGGCGGCCAGGCGGATTGCATCCAGGACGCCCGCCGCGGCCCCCGGGTCACCGTCTCGGGGAGCCGCTACCGACTGAGGCATCCCACCGGCCAGACATGCGAGGCAGAGCAGTGCGGCCAGCGCAGTCCGGAATCCCCCCGGCCGGCGTTCCGAGCTCCGATGTGCGCACGAAGCGATGCTCATGTCCGGCCTCCCCGGCCAGCGGCAACGACGTGTTGGATCAGAGGGTCCTGCGGTGGAGATCGAGGAACGCATCCGGAGCATCCTGTTCCGCGATGCGGCAGGCGAGACTGTCCACCGCGAGCTTGCGCTGGTCCGCGGACTCCCGGTCGACGTCCCACGGCATGTCGATGACCGTGACGCCCTGCGACCGGAGTACCGCCACCATGTGGGAGATCTCCCGGTCCAGGTCGATGAGATACTGGAGGTCGATTCCCGCCTCGCACTTGCGCCCTTCGCGCTGCTCCATGCGGCTTTCGATTCGCCTGCGGGCCACTTCGGGGCTCACCAGCAGCCGCACGCACACGTTGGGCAGGAGCACGTGCGCGGTCATGGTGTGGTACAGGTTCCGGTAAGTGTTGAACTCCCGCATGGTCATGCTGCCGTTGCGGAGCTGGAGCCGCGCAAAGCAGGTATCGCCGAAATAGGAGCGATCGAGGACCGCGTGCCCGCTCCCGCTCATGGCGTGCCACTGGGCCTGCAGGTGCATCCGGTACCGGGCCTGCAGCAGATGCACCTGCATGACCAGCGCCCAGCGCTTCGGATCCCCGTAGAAATCCGCCAGGTACGGGTTGGCATTTCCCGCCTCGTCGGGTTCCATTTCGACGAGTGTGTTCGGTCCGAGAGCAGCCCCGAGCTCCCTCGTCAGCGAGCTCTTTCCTGCCCCGATGATCCCCTCGACTATGACAACCTTCTTCTGACCGGTCATTGTAATGGCTCTCCTTGTTCGACACTGTCGGACGCGTGCTGTCGAGACACAACATGACAGCCGGCTTTCCCCCTGTCAACACCACCTGTGGTGGCAAACGCTCTTTTTCCCGGATCTCATTTTGCGACAAACGCGGGCCGACCGGCCTGACTGCTGGCCCGAGAGTCGGTCAACCGGTATCCGCAGGCTCGAATCGGCGGCGATCCGGGCGGCGCTGCGACCATCGCTTCGAACCGGTTTTTCCAACTGCCGAAGAACTGGAACGAGCGAAGAATACAGGAGAATCGGACGGAATTCCGACGGAAAACGGTTGGAAAAACCGGTCGCCGGGGGGCTGCGAGATCGGTAATGGGGGGCTATGGAATGAAGCTCACATGCCTCCATGGCGGTTGTTCCCTCTTCCCCCCGGTGATATGATTCCGCCCCGGGAGGTGGACCCATGTCTTCAACCAGGCTGGCCGTAGCGTATGCGGTCGCGGTAGTGGCGTTGCTTGCTCCGAACCCCGCCCTCGCCGGTTTCTGCTCGGACAAGCAGAACGGGTACTGGTGCGATGGCGACAACCTCGTCCTGTGCAAGAACGGCAGCAGCTCCTCCTCCAGCAAGTGCGACTGCGGCTGCCAGTCCATGCCCCCGGGAGTCGACGACGAGTGCAAGTCGTGCGGCGGTTTCTGCTCCGGCAAAGCCAGCGGATACTGGTGCGATGGCGACAACCTCGTCCTGTGCAAGAACGGCAGCGTCTCCTCGTCCAGCCAGTGCGACTGCGGCTGCCAGTCCATGCCCGCAGGAGTCGACGATGAGTGCAAGTCGTGCGGCGGCTTCTGCTCCGGCAAAGCCAGCGGATACTGGTGCGACGGCGACAGCCTCGTGCTCTGCCAGGGCGGAAACGTCGCTTCCTCCAGCCCCTGCGAGTGCGGATGCCAGCAGATGCCGGAAGGAGTCGACGACCAGTGCATGGGGTGCGGCGGCTTCTGCTCCGGCAAGGCCAGCGGATACTGGTGCGATGGCGACAGCCTCGTGCTCTGCCAGGGCGGCAACGTCGCTTCGTCCAGCCCCTGCGAGTGCGGATGCCAGCAGATGCAGGAAGGGGTCGACGACCAGTGCAAGTCGTGCGGCGGTGGATTCTGCTACGGGAAGAACGACGGTTACTGGTGCGACGGCGACAACCTCGTGCTCTGCCAGGGCGGAAACGTCGCCTCGTCAAGCCCCTGCGACTGCGGATGCCAGCAGATGCAGGAAGGGGTCGACGACCAGTGCAAGTCGTGCGGCGGTGGATTCTGCTACGGGAAGAACGACGGTTACTGGTGCGACGGCGACAACCTCGTGCTCTGCCAGGGCGGAAACACGGCTTCTTCCAGCCCCTGCGACTGCGGATGCCAGCAGATGCAGGACGGGGTCGACGACCAGTGCAAGTTCTGCAGCGGCGACTTCTGCACCGACAAGGGGGATGGCTGGTATTGCGCGGGGGCCACCAAGGTGCAGTGCTCCAACGGCATGCAGGGCACGGTCGAAGAGTGCGAGCACGGCTGTTCCGGGGGGGCCTGCAAGCCTCCTCCGGCCACGGGCTTCTGCTCCGACAAGGGCGACGGCGACTGGTGCGACGGCATCGACCTGGTCACCTGCAAAGGGGGGGCGGTGTTTGCGGACAAGCCGTGCCCCAACGGCTGCCAGCCCATGCCGGAAGGGCAACCCGACATCTGCAAGGAGCCGGGCCAGCCATCCTTCTGCCAGGGCAAGACCGACGGTGGGTGGTGCAATGGCGACCTCCTGGTCCAGTGCGCGGCCGGTCAGCAGATCTCTGCCATTGCCTGCCCCAACGGCTGCCTTCTGATGCCGGACGGAACGGATGATCTGTGCGAACCGAGCCCCCAGGAGCCGGGCAACGACCTGCTCACCGTGACCAAGCAGGGGGAATGCGGCGCGTTCTCGGGCAGCGTGGACCTGTGGGCCGGAACCAAGCTGCCGGTCTTCAACCAGAAGAGCTGGCCAAACGACCAGTTGGGGACGTGCACGGGGTTGACCATCAAGTCGTCGGGCTGCCTGATCTCCACCCTGTCGATGCTGTACGCATACCTCGGGGTCACCCGGACCGTGGACGAGGAAACCGGCAACTCCCCTCCGCTCGAGGATGCCTGGCGCAGCATCCTGGCCAACGGCCACACCCAGGGCTATGCCGCAGCCTATGCGGACGACGGGACCTACCTGGGCGAGTGCAACGTCATCTGGGGCACCAATCCCCCCGGAGTCACGCTGCAGCACCACTACAATCCCGCCACCGGGTGCATCCGGTATGCCGAAGCCGTCGCCATCGCCCAGAGCCTCAACTCCGGGATGCCCGTGGTCGCCGGGGTCCACTGGATTTCCGGGCTCGAAGACCAGCACTGGGTGCTCATCACCGGTGCCGATTCCGTGGGCGTCCGCTTCAACGATCCGTGGGGCGGAGCCGAGGGAATCCACCTCGCGGACGGCAAGCTCGGCGCCTATACCATCGACACGTTCTTCACCCCGTCGCTCAATGGTGGAATCGGCTCGGGTGAGGAGCCGGGGGCCGTGATCGACGAGAACGGGCAGCCGCTCGACGACGAACGGGGAGTCGGGACACTGCCGTCAATCCTGGACGATGACGGAAACCCGCAGGGGACCTTGATCATCGACGAGGACGAGGCCAAGAGCAGCGGGTGTGGTACCGCCGGAACCCCTGCTCGCCTCGCTGGAAACCCGGCAGCGCCTCTGCTCCTGCTTGCGGCCCTGTCGCTCGTGCTTGCGGCCCTGTCTTGCCTGCTTGCACGGGGGAAGCGCCGCAGTGCCTCCTTCCCCCGACTTGCCAACCCGAAATGACGAGGACGAGATGGTCCTGCTCTGCATCCTGGTCTGCATTGGTGCCTCCCTGCGCGCTGCCCCCCCCGAAGTGCAGCGCCCTCTGAGCGGCGCCCGGATCGTCCGGGGACCGACCCCCATCCCCAACGGGAAGTGCAAGAGCCCCAATGATCTCACGTTGCAGAACGAGCGCGTCGCCTTTTCGTTCGCGGTCGACACCGAGCGCCCCTGGGGCAACCCGGCCGGGGCAATCCTCGACGGCGGACTCGTCACGGACGGAGTGGTCGGCAAGGACCGTCTTTCCTACGTGGACTTCCTCCCGGATGGCTGGAAGCCCTGGGCACAGACGAAGACCGAGTTCCGCATCCTGCACGATGGGCCGGAGCGGGCCGTGCTGGAAGCGACCCGGGATTTCCTGGGCAACCCGCTGGTGACCACGTGGACCCTCGAGGCGGACTCGCCTGCGCTCCAGGTCGAAACCGTGTTGAGGAACTCGTCCGGGCAGCCGCTCTCCGGGTTGCACTCGGGCTACTCGTTCTGCACCAAGAACGCCGACGTGTTTGTCCCGCAGGACATCCTCGTTCCCGAAGCTGCCGCCCCTCCCATTGATGGCACGGCATCGGCCTCTCAGGGCATCTCGGTCGGGGACTCCGTGTTGGTGTCCGCCAATGCCTGGGTGGCCGGCTACGGCCCCGACTGGTCCGGTTCCCTGCGCTTCTTCGGAGCAGACCTCGCCGTGGGGGGCAAGACCTGGAGGGACCTCTATGCGGTCACGTCGCTGGCCGACGGTGAGGAGGTCCGCCTGTCCGCCACGCTCCGCATGGAGCCTTCACCGGACATCTCCGATTTCCATGCGGACGCGGCCCGGGCCGCTGGCCTTCCGCTGGGAGGGGTATCCGGAGTCGTTCGAACCACAGGAGGGCAACCCGTCCCCGGAGCGTTCGTCATGGCGGAGACCCGCGACGGCAAGGTGGTTTCCTGGGCCACGGCAGACAGCGACGGCAAGTACGCGGTGGAACTGCCGGTCGGCCGCTGGCGATTGCGTGCGGCAGCGACCGACCATGCGTCCCCGCCCGGCTCCGAGGTGGACGTGATCGAGGGACGGGACCAGCCGCTCGACTTCGACGGTCTCCGGGAGCCGGGGACGGTACGGTTGTCCATCGAGCTCACTGGCTGCGCAACTGACGCGCAGCGATACTGGAAGGGGGACGTGCGGATCGAGCGGATCGGCCCGCCGCCGCCGGTCCGGCACCTGGAACGGTTCGTCACGTTCAGCAGCGCGGACGATCCGGGGGAGGCCACCCTCGCCTGCCCCCCCGGGGAGCAGGTGTTCCTGGTTTCCTACGGGGCCGGCTTCTTCGGTCCTCCGAAGCAGGTCCGCCTCGTCGTGCCCTCCGGAGGCACCGCAAGCGCCGACGTGCTGGTGCCGGTGGAGGAGATTCCGTCGAGCCGGGGCTGGTACTGTGCCGACCTGCACCACCACTCCGATCACGCGGACGGTGCGACGAGCCCTGCCCTGCTCGTGCTGGCCCAGTCAGCGGCCGGCCTGGACTTCGCCTTCGTGAGCGACCATGACTTTGTTGGCAACAACGAGGAAATCGCCCGCCTTGCCGACGAGCGCGGCATGGGATTCCTGTCGGGCATCGAGGTCTCACCGTCGTTCAGCCACTTCAACCTGTTCCCGCTTCCTCCCGGTGCGAACCCGGGAATCGACAGCTCGAACACCACCCCGCAGGCCATCTTTGCCAGGGCCCGCGAGCTGGGCGTGCTGATCCAGGCCAACCACCCGATGGAATCCGGCAACGCCTACCTGAGAAGCCACGACCAGGGAACACTTCCAGGCCCCTACTCCGAGGACTTCGACTTCATCGAGCTCAATGCCGAAGACGGATTCGATGCCACCGATCAGGAAGCCGTCCGCAAGGCATTCGGCTTCTTCGATGCCGGCAGCTTCCACTGGCTGACCGCCGGCTCGGACACCCACGATGCCCTCACGTACAAACCCGACGAGGGGGCCGGGAAGGTCCGCACCTGCGTGTACCTGCACACGGACTCGTTGATCCCCGATCATCCGTGCGGGCCCCCGGCCCAGCGGTCCCCCGCAGTCTCGGCAGAACGTCTTGCAGACGCGCTGCGTGCCGGCAGGGCCGTGGCGACGTTCGGTCCCCTCGTGTTTCCGGGCTTCCTGCCGGGCAGTACAGTCGCTGCGGCCCCGGACGGAACGGTGCTGCTGCCTGCGGCCATCTATGCTGCCGCAGGAATCGCCGAAGTCCGGGTCCACACCTCGTCCGGCATCGCCTGGGCGAACAAGGCGGAGGGATGCCCGGCCCGTCTCTCGGTGACGGCTGCGCCACCTGCCTCCGGGGCCTCGTGGTTCGTGCTCGAGGTGGTCGATTGCGCCGGCAACCCCGCCTTCGTCAACCCGGTCCGCCTCCAATCTCTGTGACACGACGCCCCTTCCCTGCTAGAGTACGCCCGACTTGATGGAGGTCTGCCGGATGAGAAGACGAACCCTGCTGCTGGCCTGCTTCGTGGTTCTGACGCTGCTTGTTGCGTGTGCGCCCCCCCAGGGGACCGGGCGGATGCCCTCCCCGGCCGAAATTGCCGAGGCGGTGAAGCTCCCGACCTCGACCTGGAAGCTCGACAACGGGCTCACCGTGATCTTCCACGAGGATCACTCGGATCCCGTGGTCGCGCTGGCGGTGCTGTACCACGTCGGCTCCTCTCGGGAGACCCCCGGCAAGACCGGCCTGGCGCACCTGTTCGAGCACATCATGTTCCAGGAATCCGAGAATGTCGGCCAGGACCAGTTCTTCAAGAAGATCCAGGCAGCGGGCGGCACGCTCAACGGGTTCACGTTCGAAGACGGGACCATGTACTTCGAGGTGGTTCCAAAGAACGCGCTCGAGCTGATCATGTGGATGGAATCGGACCGCATGGGCTACCTCATGGGCGCTCTCGATGCCACGGCGTTCTTCAACCAGCAGGGGGTGGTGATGAACGAGAAGCGCCAGGGGGTCGACAACCAGCCCTACGGTTGGCGCGACTACGTGGTTTCCACCACGCTCTGGCCGCAAGGGCACCCGTACTCGTGGGACGTGATCGGCAGCATGACGGACCTGGCCCATTCATCGGTGGACGACGCCAAGGCCTTTTTCCAGCGCTGGTACGGCCCGAACAATGCGACGCTGGTGCTTGCAGGCGACTTCGACCCGGCCACGGCAAGAGAGTGGACGATCCGCTACTTCGGGGAAATCCCGGCCGGGCCCGCTGTCGAGGACCGGAAGCCCGTCCCGGCCGCCTTGCAGGCCGACCGGAGCGTGTACTACGAGGATGCGCTGGCCACCGTGCCGGAGCTGTCCATCGTGTGGCCCGGCGCTCCGGCATTCTCGAAGGACGAAGCCGCACTCGACCTGCTGGCCCAGTTCCTGTCCGAAGGCAAGGATGCTCCGCTCTACAAGCACCTGGTGATGGACAAGAAGCTGACCCGGGAGGTCGAGATCCTGCACCACTCGCTCGAGCTGGGGGGAATGTTCATCGTGCGCGTCAAGCCGCTCCAGCCGCACACGCTGAGCTCGCTGCTCCAGGAGATCGATGCCCGCCTGGCTGAGCTCGGTGATGCGGACTTCACCGAGCGGGCAGTTGCGAAGGTCAAAGCGCGGTGGGAGCTGCCCTTCTACCGCCGAGCCGAGAGCGTGTTCAACAAGGCCATGTACCTCGCGTTCTACAATGTCTTCTGGGGCTCCCCGGACCGGTTCGACGACGACCTGATCCGCTACATGAGCCTGACCCCGGCCGATCTGCGGGCCGCGTTCAACCAGTACCTGGTGAAGAAGCCCCGCATCCTGGTCTCCGTCGTGCCTGCGGGCCAGAGCGCAGCGGCCGTCGCAGGGGCAACCGCAGCGCCGATTCCATCGGATGCCGATGCGAAGCCGAACGAGCCGCCTCCGGATGCGGCAAAGCCTCCCCGGACCCCCTCGAACCTGGACCGCAGCAAGGAGCCGGCCAGCGGGGCCTCCCCTTCTCCCATGGTCCCGGCCGCTGCCCGACACGAATTCCCGTCCGGACTGTCCCTCCTGTCGCTGGAGCGCCGGGAGCTGCCCATGGTGGAGCTGTCGCTCGACATGCCCGGCGGAGTCCTGGCCACCTCCGGGGACATGCCCGGCCTTGCCTGGGTGACGGCCTCGATGCTGGACGAAGGGACTGCCAACAAGACCCCGGTACAGCTCCAGGAGGAGCTCGACCTGCTCGGGTGCTCGCTGACTCCCATACTCCAGAACGAATCGGTCCAGATCCGCGGGGCATGCCCGGTGCGCAACGTTGCGGCCGCCCTGGACCTGCTGGCCGAGATGCTGACGCAACCCCGCTTCGATGCGGAGGAGCTGGAGCGGATCCGCCGGGCGGGCCTGGCTGCGCTCGACGAATACGAGGGCTATCCGTCGTTCCTGGCGGACATCGGGGCCGCCCGTGCGCTGTATGGCGATTCCCACCCGCTGTCGTTTCCGCAGCAGGGAACCCGGGACGCCCTGACCAGGCTCACCATGGATGACGTGAAGGCCTTCTACGCCCGGCTGTTCCGCCCGGGATGCTCGGTCCTGGCGATTGCCGGTGCTCTGTCGCCGGACGAGGCCCGCGCCACAGCCGCCCGCCTGGCGGACCGATGGACCGCAGCGGAACCCTGTTCTCCTCCGCTCCCGGTGAGAGTCCAGGAAGACCGCCTGGATCGGGTCTTCTTCGTCGACGTGCCCGGTGCGCAGCAGGCTCAGATGCGGGTTGCCGGCCCCACGCTCACCCGCAGCCACCCGGACTACTACTCCACCTTTGTGGCCAACTACCCGCTGGGCGGTGCGTTCAACTCCCGCCTGAACATGATCCTGCGGGAAGAAAAGGGGGTCACGTACGGAGCCCGAAGCGCAGTTTCTGCCGGTCACACGTACGGCGAATTCGAGGCCTGGTCCGCAGTCCAGAGCGACGCGGTCGGAGATGCCCTCGACGTGTTCCGGACGCAGTGGTCCGATGCCCGGAACGGCCTGTCCGGCGAGGAGCTGGCCTGGACCCGGGAGGGCCTTTCGAACTCCATGGCCCGCGAGTATGAAACCCTGCCGGCCCTGCTGGAAGTCCTGCGAAACATCGGCTTCTTCGGGCTTCCGGCGGACTACCTCGTGACCTGGCGAAAGACCCTCGACGCGCTCACCACCGGCGATGCCGGCCGCATGGTCCGCAACTGGATGGACCCCACCCGCGTCCTCTACCTCGTCGCCGGCGATGCCGCGGTCATCCTGCCCCAGCTCGAAAAGCTCGGCTGGGGGGAAGTGATCAAGCTCGAGAAGCGGTAGCCGTGCCCTGATCCACCATCTCGGGCCACCTGCAGCGTTGCTCGGTCGCCGCCTCACTGCGACGGGGCTCGGGTTCTGACGCCGTTGATGGTGGATTTGGGCGTGCCTCCCCTCTTGACAGCCCGCAACGACCCACCTACCCTGGTAATGGGCATTACCGTATTTCCCCGGTGGAGGTGGCAGACATGCAGGCGGCATCCCGACTCACCCGGAAATACCAGGCCACGGTTCCCAGGCAGATTCGGGAGCACCTGAACCTGGCGGCGGGAGACTACATCGTCTTCGAAGTGCGAGCCGATCACGTCCACGTCCGAAAAGCCGATCCCATGGACGTCGAGTACCTTTGCGGGGTACAGGCATCGCTCAGCGAGTGGGCGTCTGCCGAAGACGAGGAGGCCTACCGTGACCTTTGAGCCCTTCGACGTCGTCGTCGTGCCGTTTCCGTTCACGGACTGTGCGGCTTCCAGGAAGCGCCCTGCGCTCGTCCTGTCGCAGCGGGAGTCGTTCAACGCCCCGGCTGGCCATGCCGTAATGGCGATGGTGACGAGTGCCAAGCACCGCCGATGGCCGCTCGACGTCCCGATTTCCGAGCTGGCAAGGGCCGGTCTGCCCTCCCCCTCGGTCGTCCGCATGAAGCTGTTCACACTGGACAGCCGGCTGGTTCTTCGGAGCATCGGACGTCTCGGTGCCGTGGATGCCGAGGCTGTGAGGAAGTCGCTGACCGAGCTGCTTCCGCTTGCCGGAAGCTCGACGGGCAAGTCGAAGAGCACGCCTGCTACAGCTCCCCAGGGTCGAACGCGCGGCCGATGAAGAAGTACTTCTTGAGCACCTTGCCGCCGGCATCGGTGAAGTACTCGGTCTGGAACGAGGGGCCGGAAACCCCGGTCTGGTTGTCCGGGTCGGCCGGATCGGGGTGGGAGTGGCCGCTGCCGTTGCAGCTATAGTAGCGCAGCCCGACGATCTCGCCCCCTTCCTTGACCCAGTCCACGAAGATCACGGCGTGCCCGGTCCCGTTGGAGCGGCTGAAGTTGACAAAATCGCCCGTGATGACCTTGTCCCAGTCCTCGGGGTAGATGTTCATGCCGATGCCCGCGTACTCCAGGGCATCGCCCGAGCTGGCCTCGTCGGTGACTCCCCACCCGAACCAGTACTGGTAGAAGTTGCCGATATCCACGTCATCCACGGTCAGCCCGCCGTAGGGCGTCGACTCCGGCACTCCGTGCGCCTTCTGCCAGCGGATGTAGGCGTTGAGGAAGACCTCGAGCGTGTGCCCGCAGCAGTAGCACTTGCCCGTGCCTTCGAAGATGTACTGGCCCATGTAGTACCCGTCGTGGACCATGCCGAAGTAGATGTCGACGGGAGGCTCGCACGCGTCGCTGAAGCAGTAGGTGTAGGTCCCGTCCTTGGGGTACAGGCTCCAGTCGTTGATGGCCTCGACCACGTACTGGTTGAAGCCGGCCTGCTCGGGCAGCACGCTGCCCCAGGTGACGTAGACATCGAGCACGTAAGGGCCGGCCAGCTCGTTGCCGGCATCATCGACCCACGTGTCGATGCTGATGAAGTAGGTCCCCGGCTCCACATAGACCGCTGCATGCTCGTGGTCCCTGGCCAGGCACGCGGTCGAATCCAGCGCAGACAGGATGTGCACATCCATGTCCACGTCGTCCCCTTCCTTCTCGTCGACCCGGGCATGGAGCACGCCCGCCTTGTCGAGCTTCAGCACATAGAGGAACTCGGGACCGGATTCGTCGATGCCCTCGCCGCATGGCAGGTACTCGTCGAACTGGTCCGACGGCCCCTGCTTCCCGTCCTGCTTGTCCTGGTAGGGGAGCACCGGGATGGAGATGGGATTGCACACCGTCCCGGGGGGACAGGACGTCGCATCGGCAGCTACGTCGTCCGGCGCAGCGCTCCCATCACCGCCCCCCGCCTCGGCCGTCCCATCCATACCCGCGACATCCGAGCTGCCCGCCCCGTCTACGGACGAGTCTTCGGCCGAGCCGTCTGCGCCCGCTTCCCATCCGTTCGAGTCCTGCCCGCCGCGACCTGCGCCATCGGGCCCGCCCGCATCGCTTCCGGGGCACTCGGCATCCTCGCCCGCCTTCCCGTTGCCCGAGCAGAGCGTCGAGGGCGGCTCGCACACGCACCGTTTCTCGCCGCAAGAGCCAAGTGCCAACCCCAGAACCAGGAGCATCGCTGCAAGTCTCATGGACCACCCCCCGCTGAAGTTCAATGCTCCCCCGTTATCGTCACGACGCGGAAAAACGCGCGGGTCAAAACACTTCTGCGACTACGCACTTGAGGTACGCTGTTTCGGGGTGACCGAGAAGCACGGGATGGTCGCCGGGAGCTCCGCGCTCCTCCAGCACCCGGACCGTGCGGCGGGCATCCCGGGCCGCCTCGACCAGCATCTGCCCGAACAGGTCCCGAGTCATGTGGTACGAGCAGGAACAGGTCACCAGCAAGCCCCCGGGCGGCAGGAGCTTCATGGCCCGCAGGTTGATCTCCTTGTAGCCGCGATAGGCCCCCGGGAGCGCCTGGCGGTTGCGCGCAAACGCCGGAGGGTCGAGGACTACCAGGTCGAACGTCCCCGGCTCAATGGCCCTCAGCAGGTCGAACACGTTCCCTTCCCGCCACTCGGTCCGCTCAGTCAGCCCGTTTGCCGCAGCGGCCTTGCGGGCCAGTTCCAACGCTGCGGCCGAGGCATCCACTCCAACAACCTGGGCCGCACCGCCGGCAGCGGCCTGCAGCCCGAATCCACCGCCGTAGCAGAACGCATCCAGCACCCGCTTCCCCTGGGCCAGCCGCCTCACCGCCAGGTGGTTTTCCCGCTGGTCCAGGAAGATCCCCGTTTTCTGGCCGTTCACGACGTCCACCGGGAACGACAGCCCACCCCATGTCACGGTGAACGGCTCCGGGGCCTCTCCCACCACAGGCCCAGTGCTCTCCTCCATCCCTTCGAGCCTGCGCACCGCACCGTCGTTGCGCTCGAAGACCGACCGCACGCCCAGCGTCTCCGCAACCAGGTGCGCGAGCATTGTCTTGTTCCGGTCCATGCCGAGGCTCATGGTCTGCATCACGGCCACGTCCCCCAGCCGGTCCACGACCAGCCCGGGCACCAGGTCCGACTCCCCATAGACCACCCGACAGAGCGTCGGGTCGGGGAGCACTGCCTGCCGCATGGCCCAGGCCCGCTCGATCCGCTTGCGCAGGAAGGTCTCGTCGATGGGCTCACGCTCGTACGTCAGCACCCGGACCCGCAGGCGGGAGGCTTCGTTGTAATGCCCCCGCGCAAGAAACCGGCCCCGGAAGTCCAGCACGTCAACGATGCCGCCGGATTCCGGCTTGCCGAGCTCTTCCTGGATGTCGTTGGGCTTCACCCACAGGTGGCCGTCCTTCAGGCGCTGGTCCTTGCCCGGGGCAAGGCGCACTGCGGCGACAGAACTGTCGACAGGTTTCACGGGTTACCTCGCTGGCGGCGGGAAGACATAGGACAAATAGGACAGATAGGACAAATAGGACGAATAGGACCCGCCGCCCACCGCCAACGCTCCGGGTGGTGTTGGGGGCCGCACCCACTGCAGGTGCCGGGCTGCTGAGAGCCTCTGGCCCACTGCCCACAGCCCACTGCCCACAGCTCTGTATCTACTGCCTGTGCCATGCCGTACCTGTGGGGCTGTCGACCACCACGACCCCGAGGTCCTCCAACTGTTTGCGGAGCTGGTCGGCCATGGGGAAGTCCCGGCGTTTTCGAGCCTCGTTCCGCTCGTCGACGAGCCGCTGGATATCGGGGTCGTCCGAGCCGCCGGCGAAGTCTATGACGGCAAGCACGCTATCCACTTCCTGCAGGAACTCCAGGGACTGCTCGACCTGGGACTTCCCGAGCTTCCCCTCGTTGCCCAGGCGGTTGGCAGTGCGCACGAAAGCGAACAGCTCGGCAATCGCCTTGGGGACGTGCAGGTCGTTGTCCATGGCCTCCCGAAAGCCGGTGCGGGCATCGTAGAGAGCCTGGCTGAATTCGTCAGAGGGCTGCCCGGCGTCGAGACGGCGGAGGCGCAGCACGAAGTCATTCAGCCTCCGGACCGCTCCGGCGGCCCTCTGGAGCTCATCGACCGAGTAGTTTGCCACCCGGCGATAATGAGTTGCCAGGAGCCAGAACCGGATTTCGGACCCGGTGAAGCCGGCCCCAAGAACGGTCTCCAGGAGGTAGTCGTTTCCGGTGCGGCGGCTCACGACCTTGCCGTCCGCCATGACCAGCTCGGAGTGCAGCCAGAGGTTTGCCAGCGGCTTGCCGGTCAGTCCTTCGGCGATGGCAATCTCGTTGTCCCCGTGAGGGAAGATCAGGTTCGTGGCCGCGGTGTGGATGTCGAACGGTTGGCCGAGCAGGCGGCGGGCCATGGTGCTGCACTCGACGTGCCAGCCTGGGCGTGCGCTGCCCCAGGGGGTGGGCCAGTAGATTCCGGCCTTGAGCTCTGCCAGCGTGGACCGCTTGAACAGGGCGAAATCCCGGGGGTTGTCCTTTTCATAGTAGTCGTATTCGGTCGACTTGCCCTCGGCCACGGACGAGGGGTCGATGCCTGCCAGCTTGCCGTATTCGGGGAAGCTGCCGATGCGGAAGTACACCGACCGGAGCTTCTCGTAGGCCAGCCCTTTCTCGAGCAGGAGGCGGGTCTCCTCGATCATGTCGGCCACGTGCTCGCTGGAGCGGGGCATGTGGGTGGCGGGACGGACACGAAGGGTTTCGAGTGCCTCGTTGAACGACTTTTCCCAGCGTCCGGTGAATTCCCTGATGTTTCCGCCGTGGGCCAGGCACTCCTGGATCGTGCGGTCGTCGATGTCCGCCACGTTCATGACCTGCTGGACCTGGAAACCTCGAAACTCCAGGTAGCGGGACAGCACGTCGCCGAACACCAGGCGTCGGCACAGGGCAAGGTCGGGCGGGCCATCCAGGCTGGGACCGCACGAGTAGATTCCCACCCGTCCTTCTCGAACCGGGACCAGCTCCTCGACCTTCTTGCTGAGCGTGTTGAACAGGCGGATGTTCACCGGGACGGCCTTGGACACGAACAACGACGTGGAGAGATACCGCTCGCCGCTGTCGGGAAGCAGCGCGACGACCACGCCTGAAGGCCGCCGTGCCGCCTCCTCCATCGCCACTGCCATGGCGGCACCGGCGCTCATCCCGACAAGGATTCCTTCTTCTCTCGCCAGCCTTCTGGCGGCCTCGTAGGCCGGTTCATCCTCGATGTTGACGATGACGTCGGGCAGGGTCGGGTCGAAGATCCCGGGGGGGTAGCTCTCCTTCATGTTCTTGAGTCCCTGGATCTTGTGCTTCTTGTACGGCTCGACACCAACGACTCTAACCCCAGGCTTGAGCTCCTTGAGAATCCTCGTGCATCCCATAAGGGTCCCGGTGGTGCCCATGGTCAGCACGACCACGTCCACCTTGCCGTCCGTGGCATCGAAGATCTCCCGGCCGGTGCCCTTGTAGTGGGCCTGCCAGTTGGCTTCGTTGTTGTACTGGTCCACGAGCACGTACTTGTCGGGGTATTCGCGGGCGAGGCGGTAGGCTTCCTCGATGGCCCCATCGGTTCCCATGTGCCCGGGGGTGAGGATGAGCTGTGCGCCGTAGGCCCGCAGGATCTTCTTGCGCTCCTCGCTGGCGGATTCGGCCATGGTGACTGCGAGCTGGTATCCCTTCACCGCGCACGCCATGGCCAGGCCGATGGCGGTGTTTCCGCTGCTGGCTTCGAGCACGATCCTGCCCGGCACCAGGCTCCCGTCCTTCTCCGCAGCTTCGATCATGGCCGCGCCGATGCGGTCCTTCACCGAGCCGCCGGGGTTCTGGTATTCGAGCTTCACGTACAGCTCGACGTCAGGATTCGGGTTCATCCGGTTGACCCGCACGAGCGGTGTGTGCCCGATGAGCTCGAGGATGTTTCCGGCTTTCTTGGGTCGCATGGCACCGTGCTCCCTGTTGACCGGGGGCATGATACACCACGCTGGGGGGGGGCGGCAACGGCCGATTCGCGGCAGGGTGTGATCGGCGGCGTGGCAACGGCCAACTCGGGGAAGCGTTCGGCAGCGGCGGTGGTTCCGAGAGGGGAGTCTGGTGAGGGTGAAGCGTTTTGCAGGGTGGACATCGGGGGGGGGATT
>Ga0233425_10002927_pt1 | contig 32274 bp, 33 predicted proteins | sample Watercolumn_Towu_2_FD_181712 | JGI IMG/M metagenome (GOLD analysis project Ga0233425, IMG submission 181712) | Freshwater microbial communities from Lake Towuti, South Sulawesi, Indonesia - Watercolumn_Towuti2014_140_MG | ecosystem: Environmental > Aquatic > Freshwater > Lake | place... | reverse complement strand
GGCTCTTCACGAATGAGCGGGGATAGCCGCTGAAACGGCGGCATCCGCCGGCTCCCTCAGACTCGCGGTGATCTCACCCACACGCGAGGAAGAGGAAGGAGTCGACGGATGCAGGACGACTGTATCCCGGTCCCGCTCGGCATCCCAGGCTTTCGCGTCATCGGCTGCGCGGAGCGCCCCATCGGCCTCGAGGTCGATGTCGAGACCGAGGCCAAGGGCGGTGTGTGCCCGAGCTGCGGCGCCACCGCGCTCGTCCCCAAGGAACGTCCGGTCGTGATCGTGCGTGACCTGCCGATCCGCGGGGTCGCCACCTGGCTGCTCTGGCGCAAGCGCCGCTACCAGTGCCCGCCCTGCGGCCGCACCTTCACCGAGGCGCACCCGGAGATCCCGGCCCGCGCACGCTCGACGCGCCGCTACGACCGCTACCTGTACGAGCGGGTCGCGGCGGGCTCGCCCATCGCGCGCGTCGCGCGCGAGGAGGCGCTCAGCTTCTACCGCGTCCAGCGCGTCTTCAGCGACGGCGCGAGGGGCGCGTTCGCCGCGCGGAGGCCCAGGCCGCCGCGCGTCCTCGGCATCGACGAGGCCGCCCACCGACGCGGCCAGGTGTTCAACACCGTGGTGACCGACCCGGTCGCCCCGGGCGTCCTCGAGGTCCTCGAAGGGCGCGACGGCAAGGCGCTCAGAGACTGGCTCTCCGCGCTGTCGGACGAGGTGAAGGCCGGCATCGAGGCCGTGTCCATCGACATGTGGGCGCCGTACCTCAAGGTCGTCCGCGCGACCCTGCCGGACGCGCTCGTCGTGTGCGACAAGTTCCACGTCGTCCGCACCACCGGCAACGCCCTCGACGGCGTGCGGCGGCGCCTGCAGCGCCGCACTGGTCGCTCGCGGCGGACCTCCGGCTTCGAGCCCTCGCTCTTCCGCATCCGCCACGCGCTGCTGGCCGATCCAGAGCGCCTGCGGCCGAAGAAGCGGCAGGAGCTCGCGGCGGCGCTGCTCGCCCATCCGCACCTCGGCAAGGCGTACAGCCTCTATCAGGGCCTACGACAGCTCTACGCCGAGGCGACCGCGGATGATGCGCGAGGGCTCCTGCACCGCTTCTACGAGGACGTCGAGCGCTCGGGGCTCTCGGAGTTCCGTGGCCTCGTCGACGGCGCCCTCCGCATCTGGGAGGACGAGATCCTTGCCTACTTCGAGGCGCGGATCACCAACGGCTACGCCGAAGGCGTTACGAACAAGATCAAGGTCATCAAGCGCTCGGGCTATGGCTTCCGGAACTCCGCACGCTTCCGAGAGCGGGTCCTCGTGCAGTGCGGTGCCGCCTAAGATGACGGAGCGAGTCCCAAGGGCCGGACCCCGCTCATTCGCGAAGAACCGAGAAGTACACGGAGCGCAGCGCGCCGGCGGCGAGCGGTACAGGGGAGCTGAACGCGCTCCTCGGCAAGGGTTCGGAGTTCGACGGGAAGCTCTCGTTCGAGGGGACGGTGCGCATCGACGGCACGTTCACCGGCGAGATCAGCACGAGCGACATGTTGATCATCGGCGAGAGCGCGAAAGTGACCGCCGAGGTCTCCTGCGGAACGATCGTCGTCCACGGCGAGGTGAACGGGAACATCAAGGCGACGCAGGCCGTCGAGCTGCACAAGCCGGCGCGAGTGAAGGGCGACGTCGCGACGCCGTCGCTCATGATCGAGCGCGGGGTCGTCTTCGAGGGTCGCTCGAAGATGGAGGATCTCGACGAGAGGGTCGTCCCGATGCAGCGCGCGAGCGGCGGCGCCGACTAGTTCCGACCCTCGCCCGGGGGAACCCCTCGCTCGGGCCACCGTGCTCGACCTCGTCCTGCGGGCCTCGGTCTGCGCGCGGTGGGTACGAAGCAACCGTCCGCGTGCCTGGGGGACGGTCGTCCGCAGCGCAGGTGGGACAATGGTGGACATGACCGAAGAGACGCGACCGACCGAAGCGGCCGGGAAGGCCCCCGCCGACCGGGTGAAGGACGAGGCCGAGAAGCAGGAGAAGATCCTCAACGCGCTCCAGGCCGTCCTCGACCCGGAGATCGGGCTCTCGGTGATCGACCTCGACCTCATCCGCGAGATCCGCTTCGACGACCCGGAGGAGGCCGAGGTCCGGATGGTCCTGACGACCCCCTTCTGCCCCTACGGGCCGATGCTCATCAACCAGATCCAGTCGGCGGCCGAGCAGGCCGCGGAAACGCCGGTGAAGGTGACCGTCCTGCCGGACAAGTGGGAGCCGCCGCCCTGGCTCAGGTGACGCGCTTCGCCGGCGTGCGCTTGTTCTCGGAGGCTCGCGCGAGCAGGTAGATCACGTCCGACAGCCGGTTCAGCCAGGGCACGAGATGCTCCCCGGCCACGCTCCCCGCGTCGGCCAGCCGCACCACGGAGCGCTCCGCGCGACGTGCGACCGTGCGCGCGACATCGAGCGCGGCCGACGCAGGGTCTTCGCCCGGCACGACGAACCGGCCCTCGACGTGCGCCAGGTCGCCGAGCCGCTCCACGAGGTCGTCGAGCGCGCGGACCGCAGCGGCGTCGATCCGTGCCCGGAGGCGGCCGAGGCGGGCCTTCGGGGTCCCGACCTCCGACATCGCGACGTACAGGCCGCGCTGCAGCTCGAGGACGATCGCCTTGTCGCGGCCGCGGATCGTCGCGCGCGCAACGCCGAGCGCGGCCTGCGCCTCGTCGAGATCGCCGAGCGCATCGATGCGCGGGTCCGTCTTGCGCACGCGATCGGCGCCGAAGAGCGATGTCTCCCCGCGGTCACCCGTGCGCGTGGTCACGCGTGCTCGGCGCGGCATCGACGGCATCGACATGAGCGTAGGCGGAGGGCGCTGACCCCCGCCAGCCCCCCGCGATCCCTCCTCGTGTCCCCCGCGATCTCCCCGCTTGGAGCGGTATCGTTCTCGCCAACGGAGGAAGGGGTGAGCCTAGATGCCATCAGGCGGTGGTAGCCCGAAGGACAAGAAGCAGAAGCGCAAGTCCAAGGAGCAGCTCGAGAAGGAGCTGAAGAAGCGCTCGACGCTCGCTCCCGTGGAATCGATGACCTTCGAGGTCATCAAGCCGAAGCGTAAGGAACGCGACTTCTAGCCCGTTCTGCCGACCCTTGCCGAAGCTTCCTCGACAAGGCCGGGCCGTAGCGGGGGTGGAAGGGGGGCGGAGCCCCCTGCGAGAGAAAGGGCGGCTTTGCCGCCTGGCAAAGAGGAAGTAGACGGAATGGCCGTGACGGAGCGATCGAAGGCTATCGACCAGGCGATCCTGCAGATCGAGAAGCAGTTCGGGAAGGGCTCGATCATGAAGCTCGGCGGGACCGCTGGCGAGCGGATCGACGTCATCTCGACCGGGTCGCTCCCCCTGGACCTCGCGCTGGGCGTCGGCGGCCTGCCGCGCGGGCGGGTCGTCGAGGTCTTCGGGCCGGAGGCGTCAGGGAAGACGACGGTCGCGCTCAGCACGGCGGCGAGCGTCCAGCGCTCGGGTGGGACCGCGGCGTTCATCGACGCGGAGCACGCGCTTGACGCGGGGTGGGCGCGGACGTGCGGCGTGAACACTGACGAGCTGCTCGTCTCGCAGCCGGACAACGCCGAGCAGGCGCTCGAGATCGCCGACACGCTCGTGCGGTCCGGGGCGGTGGACCTCGTCGTCGTCGACTCGGTCGCGGCGCTCGTGCCGAAGGCTGAGATCGAGGGCGAGATGGGGGACGCGCACGTCGGCCTGCAGGCGCGCCTCATGAGCCAGGCCCTGCGGAAGATCACGGGCAGCGTCTCGAAGACGAAGACGACGGTCATCTTCATCAACCAGCTGCGCGAGAAGATCGGAGTCATGTTCGGATGCCTCCAATATCAGACACGCGTGACCCTCGCGGACGGCAGCACGATGAAGATCGGCAGCCTCGTCAACCAGAAACGCGCCGTCGAAGTGCTGACGGCAGATCTCGCCACGGGCGAGGTGGCCGCCCGCCGGGTCGTCAACTGGTTCAACAACGGTCCGACCACTGAGTTCCTCACCGTCTTCGTCGAGAAGCCGAGTGGCAGCGGCATGGCGAAGTTCCGCGCGACGCCGGGTCATGAGATCTTGACGTCAGAAGGCTTTGCTCCTCTGCATGAGCTCCGACCCGGCGACCGCGTGATGACGGCGCAGAAGTTCCGGCTGAGCTCCTTTCAGTGGGACGTGATCCGCGGGAGCCTCTTGGGTGATGGCTGCCTCAGCCCGATCAGGAAGACGTCCAAGGGTATGCGCTTCCGACTTGGCCACGGCAAGGAGCAACTACGGTACCTCGACTGGAAGGTCTCGCTGTTCGAGAACATCCCGGGAACGTGGCGGCGCATCGACGACGCGAGCTTCTGGGACAGCACGCCGCTCCCTGAGCTGTACGACCTCCGCCGCGAGGTCTACCGCGACGGTCACAAATCCTTCAGCCGGGCGTACCTCGATTCGCTGACACCGCTGAGTCTTGCCCTCTGGTACCTGGATGATGGCAATCTCGATCTCCGGCCGCCGAGTTACCAGCGCGGTCGCGTCGCGATCTGCGTCGAAGCCATGACGGAGGACACACGCGAGCGACTCGTCCCTGTCCTGAAGGAACGGTTTGGGGTCGACGCTCATCTGGATGAGGTGCGTGACAAGGCGATCCTCCGTCTCAACCAAGCTGCTACGGACCGGCTGCACGAGATCATCGCCCGATACGTCCATCCATCGATGGCGTACAAGCTGCTTCCGAAGTACCGCGGCCGGTTCGAGGTCGCACCGGAATTCACGAAGCCGGAGCTCCGCCTTGTCCCCGCGGCGATCTCGTCGATCCGGCCGACGCCGCCCTGGCGCAATGGCCGCAGGATGTATCGCTACGACATCGAGGTCGAGGGCACGCACAACTACCTCGTGGATGGCGTCGTGGTGCACAACTCGCCGGAGACGACCAGCGGCGGACGCGCGCTGAAGTTCTACGCATCGATGCGGCTCGACGTGCGGCCGATCGAGCCCATCAAGCAGGGCACCGACGTCATCGGCCGCCGCGTCAAGGTCAAGGTCGTGAAGAACAAGGTCGCGCCGCCGTTCAAGATCGCCGAGATCGAGATCCTCGCGGCGGATGGCATCTCGCGCGAGGGCGGGCTCATCGACATGGGGCTTGCGACGGGCGTGCTCTCGAAGTACGGCGCGTGGCTCAACTACGGCGAGACGCGCCTCGGCCAAGGCCGCGAGAACGCGAAGCAGTTCTTCCGCGACCACCCGGACGTCGCCGCGGAGGTCGAGTCGAAGATCCGCGAGAAGTCCGGGAACGCGGCCCTCGCCGCGGCGGGGGACGACTAGAGGCCAGGCTGCGCTATCTCGTCACCGGCGCGAAGGCGCGGCGCGAGCTCGGCTACGAGCCGCGATCGCTCGCACAGGGCTTCGCCGAGGTCCTGCCGGCGCACCTCCCCGAGCTCCGGGGTCGCGCGACGTGAGGCGGCGCGCGCCGGCGCAGCCGACCGGCGACGCCTACGACGCGGCCGTCCGCTACCTCGGCCCCCGGCCGCGCAGCGTGGGGGAGATCCGCAAGCACCTGCGCACGAAGCGATTCGACGACGCCGCGATCGACAAGGCCATCGACACGCTCCGCGCCCAGCGGTACATCGATGACGAGGCCTTCGCGAAGTACTGGGTCGAGCAGCGCGACCGCTTCCGCCCGAAGGGCAAGCGCGCGATCGTCAGCGAGCTCCTGCAGAAGGGCGTGTCGCGCGAGGCCATCGAGCTCGCGATCGGCGACCGCGAGCCGGACGCCGAGGTGAAGCGCGCCCGCGAGGTCATTCGCCGGCCCATCACGCGCTGGCAGGCGATGGACGAGAACGAGCGCAAACGGAAGATCCATCAGTACCTGGCGGCGCGGGGCTTTTCCTACGACGTCATCGAGGAGGTCGTCGAGCGTCCTGACGCATCCGACGACTAGCCTCCGACCGCGACATACGCGGCAGCGAGGACGGCGAGCTTCACGGCGATCTCGACCCACCGCCCGACGCCGGCGCCGGCCGAGAGCACTCGCTGCCCGAACGCGAGCACCTCGAGCGCGGCGAGAACGATCACGGCTGCCCGGAACGTTGCAATGAGCGGCACCTTCAGCAGGAGGGCGAGCGCGACGGCCACCGCGAGCGCCGCCGTGCCGGTGCGCACCGGCGAGAGCACGCGTTGGACGGACATGGCGCCCGAGTGTGCCCCAGGTCGGCCGGCGGCGAGACGCTAGCCGGGCAGCGACGCGGGCGCCTCCGCCGCGCCTACGCGCCGGATCCGCCCGAAGCCGATCCCGAACACAATGCCCGCGCTCGCGTAGGCGATGGCGCCCGCCAGGAGCGGGAGGGCGAGCACACCCGTGGCCAGGAGCATCCCCGCGAGCCCGGGCCCGAGCGCGTTCGCGAGGCCCCAGACGGCGAAGCCGATGCCGGCCGCCGACGCACGTTCCTTCGGCTCGACCGCTCCCATGAGCAGCGACTGCTGGAACGGCCACGACACGTTCGTGAGGAAGCTGCGGAGCATGAACAGGGGGATCGCCGCAGCGAACGTCGGCGTCGCGACGATGAGCGCGAGGAGCACCCCGGATGCGAGCTGCATGCCGAGCACGCTCCGGCTCGCCCCGAACCGGCCGTCGAGCCACGGCACGAGCAGGACGCTCGCGATCGAGCTCAGCTGCGCGAGCGAGTACCACGGCGCGAGGTCCGCCTCGGTGACACCGAACCGGAGGTTGAACCACAGCGGCATGAGCTGGACCGCGACGCCGAGCCCGAACCCGAGGAGGCCGATGGCCACGCTGTAGGTCGCGATGGGCCGCAGCGATGCCCGCGGGAACCAGTGGTCGGGCCGCTCGCGGGCCGTTCCGTGCAGCTCGCGCAGCGGAAGGATGAGGATCGTCGCGGCGACGATCACAGCGACCGCGGCGAGGAACGCCGGACGGTACGTCGTCAACGGCGCCGCGCCGGGCGCGCTCAGCAGCTGCGGCAGGCCCGCGAACGCCGCACCCGTCGCGAGCGCGAGGTTCCAGAGCGCCTGCGCGGACGCGAAGACCCGGGTGCGCTGCGAGTCGCCCGTGCGCTCGGCCAGGAGGGCGTCGTAGCTCGCGACCGTCAGTGCGCCGGCGGCGCCGTTCGCGAGGCCGACGCCGCCGAGCGCGGCCGCGACGACGAGCCAGAACGGGTCCGTCGTCAGCGCGAGGATCGCATAGCTCGGGATCGGCAGCGCGGTCCCGGCGATGAGGAACCGGCTCCGGCCGAAGCGGTCGGCGAGCACACCCGAGACCGCGACGAGCCCGGACGTTACGAGGCCCGACACCGTGAACAGCAGGCCGATGAACGCGGGGTCGAGGCCGGCGCGCGCCAGGTAGAGCGGGACGACGACCATCTGGAAGCCGAGCGGGACGGTGGCGAGGTAGCCGTTGGCCAGGAGCAGCCGCGTGCCGGGCGGGAAGAGCGCGGCTATCGGCGCTGCTCGTCGGGCCTGATGGTCATCAGCCGAGGGTACCGAGAGGCCCTCATGTACGCACGGCGTACAGCGGAGCGTGCCGTGCGCTAGCATGGTCCCCAACTAACACTGTGATCAAGACCGGTCACTAGGGCACGCCGTCCTGGTGGCCGTTCCGCACAGGGCGCGTTGCGCCCGCTCGGCGTGGCGTGTCTTTGCGGGGTCGAAGAAAGGGTTCTGCCATGCCCGAGCCGCTCGTCGTGGGCCTCGTGGCCCTCGCCGCGGGTCTCGTCGGCTTCGCCGCCGCCCTTCTTGTCCGCCGGGCCATCGCGCTCTCGAGCGAGCAGGCCGCGCGCGCCACCGCCGACCGTCTCGTCGCCGAGGCCAGGGCGAAGCAGAAGGAGATCATCCTCGAGGCGAAGGACGAGGCCCTCCGCATCACGAAACAGCGCGAGTCGGAGGACCGGGAGCGCCGCGCCGAGCTCCAGCGCTACGAAGCGCGCCTCGACAAGAAGGACGAGCAGCTCGACACGAAGACCGACCAGGTCGAGGCGCGTGACCGGCGCCTCGGCGAGCGGGAGAAGGAGCTCGACGCCGAGCGGGCCGAGATCGTCCGCCTGCAGGACGAGCAGAAGGCCGAGCTGGCGCGGGTCGCCGGCCTGAGCCAGGAGGACGCCCGCCGGGTCCTGCTCGAGCAGATCGAGGAGGAGGTCCGCGACGTCGCGAACCGGCGCGTCCGGGAGATCGAGCAGGAGTACCGCGAGCGTGCCGACGACCGGGCGCGCGACATCATCACCATGGCCCTCCAGCGCTACGCCGCCGACCACACCGCGGAGCACACCGTGACGACGGTCGGGCTCCCGAGCGACGACATGAAGGGACGGATCATCGGCCGCGAGGGCCGCAACATCCGCACGCTCGAACAGCTCACCGGCGTGGACGTGATCATCGACGACACGCCTGAGACGGTCGTGCTGTCGGGATTCGACCCGATCCGCCGCGAGGTCGCGAAGCGCGCCCTCGAGCGGCTCCTCGTCGATGGCCGCATCCACCCGGCGCGCATCGAGGAATCGGTGGCCAAGGCGCGCACGGAGATCGACCAGAGCGTCCGCGAGGCCGGCGAGAGCGCCGTCTACGAGGTCGGCATCGGCGGCGTGCACCCCGACCTCGTGAAGCTGCTCGGCCGGCTCGCGTTCCGCACCTCGTACGGGCAGAACGTCCTGCGCCACTCCATCGAGGTCGCGCACGTCGCCGGGATGCTGGGAGCCGAGACGGGCTACGACATCCAGACGATGAAGCGCGCGGGGCTGCTGCACGACATCGGCAAGGCCATCGACCACGAGGTCGAGGGCCCGCACACGGTCATCGGAGGGGAGCTCCTCAAGCGGTACGGCTACCCCCAACCCGTCATCGACGGCGTCGTCGGGCACCATGGCGACGTCGAACCGGTCACGATGGTCGGGACGCTCATCTCCGCCGCGGACGCGATCAGCGCGGCGCGGCCCGGGGCCCGGAGCGAGATCGTCTCCAACTACATCCAGCGGCTGCAGGAGCTCGAGGCGATCGCGAACGGCTTCAGCGGCGTCGAGAAGTCGTACGCGATCCAGGCCGGCCGCGAGGTACGCGTGATCGTGAAGCCCGAGGAGATCGACGACCTGACGGCGACGCGCCTGGCCCGCGACATCTCCCAGCGCATCCAGGAGTCGCTCCAGTACCCCGGCCAGATCAAGATCACGGTCATCCGGGAGACGCGCGCCATCGAATACGCGAAATGAGAGAAGCGCGAGCGAGATCCGGCTCCGCCGGTCGAGCGAGCTGAATGCACGCGGCGAAGCCGCGAGCCTGAGCGGTCTTGCGCATCCTCTTCGTCGGCGACGTCGTCGGTCGACCCGGGCGGGAGACCGTCCAGGCGCTCCTGCCCGCGCTCCGCACCGACCTTGGTGTCGACCTCGCCGTCGTCAACGGCGAGAACGCCGCGGGCGGCGCGGGCCTCACCGCCGCGCTCGCGCAGGAGCTGCGCACGGCCGGGGCCGACGTCGTCACGAACGGCAACCACGTGTGGGACCAGCGTGCCTTCCTATCGGAGATCGATCAGCTCGACTTCTGCGTACGGCCCGTGAATCTCCCGCCCGGTAACCCCGGGCGCGGCTGGGCGATCGTGAAGGGAGCGCTCGTCGTGAACGCGATCGGGCGGGTCTTCATGGCCGCGTACGACGACCCGTTCCGCGCGGTCGACGCGCTCATCGCGGGCCTCCCGGAGGACACGCCGAAGGTGCGGATCCTCGACTGGCACGCCGAGGCGACGAGCGAGAAGGTGGCGATGGGCTGGCACCTCGACGGGCGCTTCTCCGCGGTCCTCGGGAGCCACACGCACGTCCCGACGGCCGACGCGCGCGTTCTGCCCGGGGGCACCGCCTTCGTCTCCGACACCGGCATGGTGGGACCGCGCGACTCGATCCTGGGAGTGCGAACGGACATCATCCTCGAGCGCTTCCGGACGATGATCCCGAAGCGCTTCGAGGTCGCGGAGGGTCCCGCCGTCTTCAACAGCGTTCTCCTCGACGTGGACGAGACGACCGGAAGGGCGCGTTCGATCGAGCGCGTCGATCGCGAGCATGCCCGCGCGTGAGCGAGCCGCTCGGGTATCCCGTCGACCTGCACACGCACTCGCTGCGCTCGGACGGCGCGTACGAGCCGGCGGACGTGGTGCGCCGCGCGGCCGAGCGCGGAGTGCGGATCCAGGCGCTGTCCGATCACGACACGCTGAGCGGCGCCGCCGAGGCGATGGCGGCGGGGGAGCGGCTCGGCGTGCGCGTCATCCCGTCGACCGAGCTGAACACGGAATCCGAGTGGGGCGACGTGCACGTGCTCGGATACTTCCTCGACCCCGCCGACACGGCGCTCGAGGAGCGCCTCCGGTGGTTGCGCGAGCACCGCGGGCGCCGGATCGAGCTCATGGTCGAGAAGCTGTCGGCGCTCGGCTACCCGGTGCGCCTCGAGCGCGTGCTCGAGATCGCGCAGGGCGGCGCGCTCGGACGGCCACATCTCGCGCAGGCGCTGTTCGAGGCCGGGCACGTCACGAGCTACGACGCCGCGTTCGACACGCTCATCAACAAGGACTCGCCCGCATACGTCGCACGCGTCGGGCTCACCCCGCTCGAGGCCGTGCGCCTCGTGCGCGAGCACGGCGGCGTCCCGTCGCTCGCGCATCCCGGCACCGTCCTCGACCTCGACGGTCTCCTGCCGCGGCTCGTCGACGCGGGGCTCGCCGGGATGGAGTGCTACTACGGATCGCATACGCCCGAGGCCGCCATCCGCTACCTCGCGCTCGCGGCGCGGTACGACCTCGTCGCGACCGGCGGCAGCGACTTCCACGGACGCGGCGCGCACGGCGCGCCGCTCGGTGGCGTGCGCGTACCGGAGACGTCGATCGGCGCATTGGAAGCGAGGCGGGGGGATCGCGGCGGGCAGAGCCCCCCGCGTAGTCCGTACCATTCCGAGCCCGTGGGAAGCGAGCGCTAAGTGGCCGTCGCGCTGCGTCCGGCGGTGCTCCTCATCGTCCTCGCCTCGCTGCTCTTCTTCGCCGCCGGGATCCTCGACACGGCGCAGGGCACGATCGACGCGAGCGCGGTCGAGTCGTGGGTCTTCGGCGCGGTGAACCTGATCGTCGCGATCCTCATCGCGCGTGGGAACGAGCGCATCCTCGCGCTCCGCATCGGGCTCGCCGCCTTCTTCATGGTCGAGCGCCCGGTCACCGCGGTCGCGTTCGGCGCGAAGCCGATCGAGGGCATCGCGCTCCACATGGCGGCCGCGATCCTCGAGGCCGTCATCCTCATCAGCACGCTCCGCATCTGGCGGCTCGGCCACAGCGTCAGCCGGGCGGATCTCGCGATGCTGTCGCTCCCCGGCGCGCCCGCGCCGCTGCTGACGGCGAGTGCCGCTCCCTCGGGCGACGTCGCGGTCGCCGGGCCCGTGCCCAGCAGCGTCGTACCGCGCAGGGGGCGGCAGAAGCGTCCGAGGGCCCCGAGGCCCGCGCAGCCGCGCGACGCCGCGCCCGGCCGCGATCGGGCGTTCGCGCTCACGTGCGCGAGGTCCGTGCGCGGGACGCGAACGTCCCGCGAGCGAAGCCTGCCCGAGTGACCGTCGAGGCGGTCCGCGAGGCCGCGGAGCGGCTCCTCGCGCAGGTCGGGACCGTCGTCGTCGGCAAGGACCGGGTCGCCGAGCAGCTGTTCGCCGCGCTCCTGACGGGCGGCCACGTCCTCATCGATGACGTTCCCGGCGTCGGGAAGACGACGCTCGCGCGCGCGGTAGCGCGTTCCCTGGACCTCGACTTCCACCGCATCCAGTGCACGCCCGACCTCGTGCCGTCGGACATCACCGGCGTGTCGATCTTCGACCAGCGCTCGTCGCAGTTCGAGTACCGGCCCGGCCCGGTCATGTCGAACGTGCTCCTCGTCGACGAGATCAACCGCGCCACCCCGCGCGCGCAATCCGCGCTGCTGGAGGCGATGCAGGAGGGCCAGGTGACCGTCGACGAGGCGACGCACCGCCTTCCCGACCCATTCTTCGTCATCGCGACGCAGAACCCCATCGAGCTCGAGGGCACGTTCCCGCTCCCGGAGGCGCAGCTCGACCGGTTCCTCGTGCAGATGGACCTCGGATACCCGACCGTCGAGGAGGAAGACCGGATCCTGCGCGTCCATGGCCCGCAGCAGGTGATGACCGACACGCTCGCGCCGCTCTTCGACCGCGACCGCATCGCGGAGCTGCGCGCCGCGGTGCGCGGTGTCCGGATCGGTGACGCGGTCCGCCACTATGTCGTCGAGATCGTCCGCGCGACGCGCGCCGCGGATGGCGTCGAGCTCGGCGCGAGCCCGCGCGCGACGCTGGCGCTCTTCCGCGCCACGCAGGCGCACGCCGCCATGCGCGGGCGCGGATTCGCGCTCCCGGACGACGTGAAGTCACAGGCGACCGCCGTGCTCCGCCACCGGCTGTTCCTCGACGCGGCCGCGCAGATGCGCGGACGCAGCGCGGAGCAGGTCATCAGCGAGATCCTCGCGCGAGTCCCGGTGCCGGCGGAGCAGGCCGCGACGTAGGGCACGGCGTGATCGGCACGCTGCGGGCGCGGTTCGGCGAGTTCCCGTGGGTCGAGGCGCTCCTCGTGCTCGCGCTCGCCGCGTTCACGCGGTCGCCGGCGGTGATCGTCATCGCGCTGCTCGGGCTCGCCGCATGGGCGCTCGTGGAGATCACGGGTCGCCTCGCGCTCGTCGGGCTCGACATCGAGGCGACGCTCGAGCCGCGACGTCTCGTGGCCGGCGAGACGGCGACCCTCACGGTCCGCGTCACGAACCGGAAGCCGCTGCCGGTGCCGTGGATGGACCTGCAGGTCGACCTGCCGGAGGGGATAGCCCCGCCGCGCGGCGGCGCGGGCCTCCCGGCGACCATGGCGACCGCGAGCTTCTCGCCGCGCGGCCGCGAACGCGTCACGCTCCGGTTCCCGCTCGAGATCTCGCGCCGGGGCGCGTACATGGTCGGGCCGATGCGCGTGCGCGCGGGGGACTGGCTCGGCTTCATGTCGGAAGAGCGCGCCGTGCCGCGGGCTCTCGAGATCGTCGCGCATCCCGCGCCCGTCGGCGTCGTCGACCGGCACCTCGCGTCGCTGCGGCCGGTGGCCGAGTCCGTCACGCGGCGGGGCCTCGTGCCGGACCCGCTGCGCTTCCGGGGCGTTCGCGAGTACCGGGGCGGCGACCCGGTGAAGGAGATCCACTGGAAGACATCGGCCCGCCTGCGCGCGCTGCACACGAAGGTGTACGAGCCCGCGACGAGCCTCGACGCGGTGTTCCTGGTGAACGTCGCCTCGTACGACCAGTACTGGGTGCAGGTCGATCCCGAGGGCGCCGAGCTCGTCATCGCGGCATCGGCCGAGCTCATCCGCCTCGCCGGCGACGCCGGGCGGCAGGTCGGGCTCATCACCAACGGCCTCGACAACCTCACGCACGAGCGGCCGCGCTCGGCGCTGTCGCGCGGGCCACGCGCGCTCACGCGATGCCTCGACATCCTCGCCCGGCTCGGGCCGTACGCGGGCGCGGCGCCGGAGACGGTGTTCCTCCGGGAACGCGGACGGATGCCGGCGGGCGCCACGCTCATCGCCGTGACGACGAACCTCCGCCCGCGGCTCGCGGCCGCGCTCGTCGTGCTGCGGCGGTCGGGCCACCGCGTGCTCGCGATCGCGAATGACGTCCCGGAGCCCGGCGTCGCCGCGCACCTTCGCTCGGCCGACGTTTCACTTGCTTCGTTGGGACCGAATGGGCGCTGAGCGGCGCGCCCTCGTGCTCATCGTCGGCGCGCGCGCCCTCAGCGTGGCGGTCGCGCTCGCGTGCCTCGCGGCCGTGCTGCACGCGGTCGCCGTCGGCCGCGCGCCGGTGCCGCTCCTCGCGCTGGCCGTCGCGCTCTTCGGGGCGACGCTCGTGCTTGTCGCGATCCTCCGCGAGCAGGGCACCGAGCGACAGAGCGCGGCCCTCGTGGCGGTCGTCATGGTCGGGTGGGCGGCCTGGGCGCTGATGCAGCAGCTACGCGACCCCGACGCCGTCGCGGTGCTCGGCCGGGGCGTCGGCGCGGCGATCCTCGGCGAGGTGTGGCTCTGGCGCCTGCTCACGATCGCGCGCGGCCTGCAGCGGTGGCGCGAGGTGCGCAACGACGCGCTGTTCGCCCTCGCAGCGATCGTCGTCACCGCGCTCGTGGGCGGCCCGATCGACCGCGCGCCGCTCCCGCTGCTCGGGCTCGCGGTCGCGACCGTCGGCGCGGTCGCGCTGTCGTTCGCGCGATCGACGGAAGAGCTCGCTCTGTCCACCGGCCAGGTGCGGGGCCGCCAGGAGGGCGCGTCCGCGACCGGCACCGCCTTCGGGCTCGGGGTGCTCGCGCTCGCGCTCGGGCTCGCGCTCCCGTGGCTCGAGGTCGCGGTCGGGACGCTGGCGCGGACGCTCGCGTCGCTGCTCTCGTCGGTGCTGTTCGTCGTCCTCCTGCCGCTCGGCTACCTCGCGGCGTCTCTCGTGGGCATCGTCCTCTGGCTCCGCGAACGCCTCCAGCTCGGACCGCGGTCCGCGGAGGTCCCGCTGCCGCCGCAGGTGGCGGACGACGCCGAGCGCCTGCGGGAGATCGCGGACTTCCGCGTCTACGTCGCCGGAGCGGTGGAGCTCATCGTCGCCGCGGTCGTGCTGCTCATCGCGGTCATGCTCGTGGCCCGCCTCGTCGGCGAACGCCGGGCCGTGCTCGCGGAGGGCGTCACGCTCGAGCGGGAGGGCGTCGAGGGGATCGGCCTGCGCGCGACGCTCCGCGGACTCTTCCGCGAGCGGGCCGCGCCGCGCCGTGCCCCGCCGGACGACGGCACGCCCGCCGCGGCGCTGCGCCGCCTCTACTGGCGCCTGCTCGAGATCGCCGAGCGGGACGGCCCCGGCTGGCGCGCTCCGGCGGAGACGCCCGCGGAGCACGAGGCGCGCCTCGTCACGACGGCCGGGCGCTGGCGCGACGCCGCGCCGCTGGTGCGCGCGTTCGAGGCGCTGCGCTACGGCGACGTCGACCCCGATGCGACGACGCTCGAGCGCGCGCGGGACGGGCTGCGCCGCGTGGAGCGGGTGCCCCCGGGAGCGTGAACGGCGCGCCGAGCGTCGTCGCGATCGTCGGCCCGACGGCATCGGGCAAGAGCGCGCTCGCCCTGCGCCTCGCGGAGCGGGGGAGCGCCGAGATCGTGTCGGCCGACTCGCGCCAGGTCTACCGCGGCATGGACGTCGCGACGGCGAAGCCGACGGCGGAGGCGCGGCGGCGCGTGGCGCACCACATGATCGACGTCGCGGATCCCGGCGAGCGGTACGACGTGTCCCGCTATCAGCGCGAGGCGCGCGCTGCGCTGGCCGCGATCGCGGCGCGCGGCGCGACCGCGATCGTCGTCGGCGGCACGGGCCTCTACGTACGCGCGCTCCTGGACGGCCTCGACCTCGGCGCGCTGCCGCGCGACGAGGCCGTGCGCGCGGACCTCGAGCGCGCTGCCGCGCGCGAGGGTGGCGCCGCGGTGCATGCCCGCCTCGCCGCGCTCGACCCCGCAGCGGCCGCGTCCGTGGACCCGCGCAACGTGCGGCGCGTGGTCCGCTACCTCGAGGTCGCGACGATCGCCGGCAGCATCAGCGCGCTGTGGCGGCGCGGGGAGCGCATCCCCGCGTGGAAGATCGGGCTCGACCCGCCGCGCGACCTGCTCGCCCGCCGCATCGAGGAGCGCGTCCGCGGCATGGTCGCCCAGGGGGTCCTCGACGAGACCGCCCGCCTGCTCGCCGCAGGGATCGACCTGACGCTGCCCAGCATGACCGGGCATGGGTACCCGCACTGGGTCCGTCATCTCCGCCGTGAGATCGACCTCGAGACGGCCATCGCCCTCACCGTCCGCGACACGAAGGCCTACTCGAAGCGCCAGATGACGTGGTTCCGGAAGGATCCGGACGTCCACTGGTCCGATCCGACCCGGGAGGACCCGCTCGCTGCGCTCGGCGGCTCCGTACGATGACCGTGTGAGCACGATCGAGACCGCGCGGCCGCGCGAGCGCGCGTACCTGCTGGCGCTCGACCTTCCGCGCGCCCGGTTCGACCCGAAGGATTCGCTCGACGAGCTCGGGGCCCTCGTCGCCGCCGCCGGCGGCGAGGTCGTCGGCCGGGCGGTCCAGCGCCGAGCGGCCCCCGACGCGCGGACGTGGATGGGGAAGGGGAAGGTGGCGGAGGTCGGCGCGCTGGCGAAGCAGCTCCGCGCCGACCTGCTCGTCGCCGACGACGAGCTCGCACCGTCCCAGCAGCGCGCCCTCGAGGAGGACCTCGGGATCCGGGTCGTCGACCGCTCGGGCGTGATCCTCGACATCTTCGCCAAGCACGCGCACAGCAAGGAGGGCCGCCTCCAGGTCGAGGTCGCTCAGCTCGAATACATGCGCCCGCGCCTGCGCGGGATGTGGACGCACCTCGAGCGGCTCGGCGGCGGCGTCGGCACCCGCGGACCCGGCGAGAGCCAGCTCGAGAGCGACCGGCGTGTCCTCGACCGCCGCCTCGCGGACATGAAGGAGCGGCTTCATGTCGTCGAGGGACAGCGCGCGAGGAGCCGCCGGTCGCGATCGCACGACGGCCTCTTCCTCGCGGCGCTCGTCGGCTACACGAACACCGGGAAGTCGACGCTCATGAACGCCCTCTCCGGCGCGGACGTCCTCGTCGCCGACCAGCCGTTCGCCACGCTCGACGCGACGACGCGGCGCACGACGCTGCCGAACGGGACCGTCGTCCTGCTCTCCGACACCGTCGGATTCGTGAACAAGCTGCCGCCGACGCTCGTCGCGGCCTTCCGCGCGACGCTCGAGGAGCTGAGCGACGCTGACCTCCTCGTGCACGTCGTCGACGTGTCGCATCCGAACCTCCACGAGCGCATGGCCGTCGTGGGGCAGACGCTCGGCGACCTCGGCCTCGCGGACCGGCCGACGCTCGTCGTCATGAACAAGGTCGACGCGCTCCGCGGCGCGGCAGGGGACGCGCTGCGCGAGGCGCTCGCCGGCGAGTTCCCGGGCTGCCTGCTCGTCTCCGGGCGGCGGGGGACAGGTCTCGAAGAGCTGCGCGACCATCTCGCGGCGGCGGCGTCGCGCGGCTGGCGGCGCGTGACGCTGCGGCTTCCATACAGCGCCGGCGGGCTCGTGCAGCGCATCCGCGAGCACGGCAACCTGCGGCGCGCCGACTATGGCGAAGGAGGCATCGAGGTCGAGGCCGAGGTGCCGCCCGCGTTCGCCGCCGAGCTGGAGCGATCCAGCGCGGTGGCGCCGATCCGCCGCTGACCCGACACGCTCTCGGGCGACCCGTCCCCATACTGGGGACCATGCGAGCGCTCGCCGTCGTCGCGCTCATCGCGCTGCTGATGTCGCAGGCGCCCGCGGCCCCGTCCGCCGCCGCCGCGTGCGGCGCGGCCGGGGTGCCGACGACGACCGTGTACCTCCCGAACATCACGAAGACCCTCGGCGGGCCGTCGGGGTGGGTGACGCCGTTCATCGTCCAGAACGTCGGGACGGCGCCGACGACGCTCGAGGTCTCCTTCTACCGCTTCAGCGACGGCGCGCTCGTCGTCTGCCGCAGCGTGCCCTCGCTCATGCCCGGCACGTCGTTCGCGGACGTGCCGAACAACGACGCCGACCTGCCCGACGACGCCCAGTTCTCCGTCGTCGTGCGCTCCTTTGGGTCGCAGGTCGTGTCCGTCGTGAACGAGCACCAGGGGGCGGGGGAGCGGGCCGAGGCGCTCTCGTACGTCGGCCTGACGGCGGGCGCGACGCGCGTCGCGCTGCCCTACGTCGCCAAGGCGGTGAGCGGCTGGCTCACGACGTTCGTCATCCAGGGTCTCGGCGCCGGCGACGCGAATGTGACGGCGTCGTTCTCGAACGCGGATGGGTCTCGCACCGCGAGCCTGACGCGGCGGATCGCGCCGGGCCGGTCGGCCGTCGTGGACCCGACGGTGGAGCCGGCGCTCGTCGCTGGGACGGAGTACGCGGTCGTGCTCACGTCGGACCAGCCGATCGCCGCGATCGTGAACGCGCACAACGACGCGGCGACCGTGGCCAGGCCGATGGGCTTCTCGTACAACGGCGTCGTCGCGAGCGGCGACCCGACATACCTGCCGTACGTCGCGCGGAACACCGACGGGCTCACCCGGACGACCCGCCTCGTCGTCCAGAACGCGGGCACGACCGACGCGACGCCGACGCTCGCGTTCCAGAGCGCGACCGGCGCGCGGTCACAGATCGCCGCGCCAGCGCCGGTGAAGGCCGGGCGGTCGTGGTCGTTCGACCCGCGCTTCAAGGCGGACGGCCTCACCGCGTGCCCCGTCGCGGCCGCCGACGGCTGCGTCGCTGAGGGCGAGCACGCCCTCGTCGTGTCCGGCGGCACGTTCGCGGTGCTCGGCATGACGCTCAGCCCGGCGACGGCCATGGGCCTGACGGCGGCCCGGCCGGCGACGTCCCGCATCTACCTGCCGAACATCACGCGCGCGCTCGGCGGACCGAGCGGCTGGACGACGCCGATCGTCCTCCAGTCGGCCGGCCCCACGAGCGCGACGCTGCGCTGGTACCGCTTCGCCGACGGCCAGCTGGCCGTCACCCAGTACCTGCCGTCGCTCACGAACGGGGCGAGCGTCAAGATCGACCCCCGCACGGTGGTCGGCCTGGCGGATGAGACCCAGTACGCCGTCGTCGCCGACTTCTCGGGCCAGGCCGCGGCCGTCGTCCTCGAGCTGAACGCGCTCGGCGGCGACGCCGCGATGGCGTACGAGGGCTTCGCCGCGACCGGCACGCTCAGCCCCGCTCCCGCCCCGGCCTCGATCGCCGTGACGCCGGCGAGCGCGAGGGTCGGGCTCAGCGCGACCCAGCAGTTCACGGCGACGGTGAAGGACCAGTCCGGCAACGCCTACGTCGGCGTGCCCGTCACCTGGTCGGCCAGCGGCGGCGGGACCATCAGCGCGTCGGGCCTGTTCACCGCGGGCGCCGCCGCGGCGAGCGCGACGGTAACGGCCGCGTTCGGCGCGCTGGCCGCCACCGCGGCGGTCACGGTCGCGCCGGCCACGGTCACGACCGGCGGGTTCACCTTCAACGTGCGGACGACGGCGAACACCGACGTGTACGTCGAGCGCACGATCTCGTCGGCCGACGCGCAGACGGTCGTGGTCGCCGCCGACGTGGACGTCGCGGCGGTGCAGACGACGTACGGGCGCACGTACACCCAGCGCCCGCCGATCTACGTGTTCCCGAGCACGTCCACGTACACGACGGGGCTGCAGACCGTCGTCGGGGTGAGCGCCGCGGAAGCGTCCGTTTCGGGCGCGCAGACGACCGGCTACTTCTACTGGCGGAGCCAGGGCGGGGTCATGACCACGACGCTCGCCCTCAACTGGGAGAAGATCCGCGCCCGGCTGCCGATGACGACGCTGCGCCACGAGCTGACGCACATGATGATCGTGCAGGTCGCGCGGCCGACGAGCGACGACAGCATCCCGGCATGGATCAACGAGGGCAGCGCCCGGCTCGAGGAGTTCAACATCAGCGGGACGACGTACTGGCAGAACGAGAACCGGTACTCCGCCGCCTCGATGGTCGCGGTGCGGAACTACTTCACGGTCGCCGACCTGGCGCTGCAGTCGGCCTGGCGCGCGCGCACCGGCGACGCGGGCGTCTACCAGTACTACGAGGCCTCGCAGATCGTGCGCCTCCTCCGCGATGACGTCGGGACCGCGGGCGTGACCCGGATCCTCGACCTCATGGGTCAGGGACAGACGTTCGACGCCGCGTTCACGACCGTCGCCGGCCGGTCCGTCGCGGTCTGGTCGGCGACCATCGCGACCCGCATTCAGGCGATCTCCGCGACGTACCCGGGCCTCGTCACCGCCCCCGACGAGCCCGGCAACGCCGCCGGCCTGAGCTACGTCCTCTACGGGTTCCAGCCGAACTCGACCGTGAACTTCGACGTCACCGGACAGACCAGCGGCTTCTCGAACAGCGTGAAGACGCGCACGGTCGACGCGTACGGCGCGTACGCCGGATACCTCGGGTCGGGCTGGCCCGCCGACACGTACGCGATCACGGCCACGGGCCTGACGCCGCCGAGCTCGACCACGCCGGGCACGACCGTGACCATCCGCGTGACCGCGGTGCGGGCCGCGTCGGTCGCCGGCCTCTCCCTCGTCCCGTAGGGGAGGAGCGCCGGGCGGTCAGGAGCGGCCCTGCACCACCGGGACGGCCGGGTCGTTGCCCCACTCCTCCCAGGAGCCGTCGTACGTGCGCACGTCGCCGTGCCCGAGCGCTGTGAGCATCAGATGCGTGAACGCGGCGCGGACCCCCGCCTGGCAGTACGTGATCGTGCGGGTCTCGGGGCCGAAGCCCGCGTTCGCGTACACGTCCTCGATGTCGTCCGGCTCGCGCATCGTCCAGTCCTCGTTCAGCGCGTCCTTCCAGAGGACGTTCACCGCGCCGGGGATGTGGCCGCCGCGCGCTGCGCGGACCTCCTCGCCCGTGTGCTCGCTCGGGCGCCGCACGTCGAGGAGCCACGGGTCGCCCGAGGCGACCGCCGCGAGCACCTCGTCCTTCGTCGCGACGACGCCCTCGCGCGGATGCGGGACGAACCGGCCCGGCGCGACCGCGACCTCGCCTCGCTCGAGCGGGCGTCCCTCGCGCACCCACTTCTGGATCCCGCCGTCGAGGACCGCGCACGCGTCGTGACCGTAGCGGCGTAGCCCGAGCCACAGGCGGGCGGCGTGGTGGCCGCCCTCCGCGTCGTAGCCGACGACCATCGTGCCGTTCGAGATCCCGACGCGGGACATCGTCCGCGCGAAGGCCTCGGGCGAGGCGAGCAGCCAGCGGGGATGGCCCGCCGGCGGGTCCGGCGCCGCGAGGTCGGTGCTCCAGTTCACGTGGACGGCGCCCGGGATGTGGCCCTCGAGGTAGTCCGGGCGCACGTCGCGCTCGAACGCGAAGCGGCAGTCGACGACGCGCACGCGCGGATCGCGGAGCCGCGCGGCGAGGTCCGCGGTCGACCAGACGAGCTCGGGCCGCGCGAACGGGCTCACGCGGAGAATGATGCGCGATGCTCGTACGCCTCATGGAGAAGCCCGACTGCCCCCTGTGCGCGGAGGCTCACCACGCCCTCCGACGGGTCGCGCTCGAGCGGCCGCTCGAGATCGAGCGCGTCGACATCCTGCATCTCGACGAGGCGGCGCGGGACCGCTACCTCCTGCGCGTCCCGGTCCTCGTCTGCGGGGACCACGAGCTCGACGCCGCGGGCCTCGAGGACGGCCCGATCCTCCGTTGGCTGGACGAGGTGGGCGGCGCCTGATCCGGCGCGTCGCCGCCCGCGTATCGAGGGAAGGAACGGCGCGACCCGGTCGCGCCCGGAGGAGGGGCCTACATGCTGCGCGTGCTCGGCGTGCTGTCCGCGGTGGTCCTCGTGCTCGGCGCGTGCGGAGGGGGAGCAGCGTCGCCCTCGCCGACGCCCGCGGCGGTCTCGCCGGCGGCAGCCCCGACGGGTGATGTGACGGTCCAGGGCTTCGCCTTCGCCCCGCAGACGCTCGAGGTGAAGGCCGGGGCGAAGGTCACGTGGACGAACAAGGACACCGCCGCGCACACGGCGACCTCCGGGAAGCCCGGCACGAAGGACGGCAAGTGGGAAGGCCAGCTCGCGGCGTCGAGCGGGACGTTCTCGTTCACGTTCGCGCAAGCGGGCACGTTCGAGTACTTCTGCGCCATCCACAACCGGATGACCGGGAGCATCGTCGTCAGGTAACGTCTGGACCGTGCGGACGGTCGGGGTCGCGCTCGCGCTGCTGATCGTGTCGTGCGGTGCCTCGGCCGGGGCGCAGAACACGCCCTGGCCGACGCAGACCTACGGTGAGATCTCGGTGACGCTCGTGCGGCCGGGCACGACGCCCGGCGCTTCGCCGACGGTGCCGGTGGGCACCGAGGTCCGCATCCTCGGGAGCACGTTCGACCCGCAGATCCTCGAGGTGCCGCGCGGGTCGCTCGTCACGTGGACGAGCCGCGACAGCATCCTCCACACGGTCACGTCCGGAACGTTCGGGCGCCCCGACGGCCTCTTCGACCGCGAGCTCCTCGGCGGCGGGACGTTCGCGTTCACATTCATTCAGCCGGGTCGCGTGGCCTACTACTGCCGCTTCCACGCCGGCATGCAGGGGACGCTGATCGTTCGCTGAGTACGGGGGTAGACCCGGCAAGCGGGGGACGATATGATCGGAACAGCCGTTCAGTCGGAGGTTCGCCCACGTACTTGCTTCCAACGTACATTTCCGGCATGTATAGGTGAGCGACGTGATCGTCCACGAACTGGTCTCGTCGTACCTCGACCAGTTGGGGCTCGCCGGCCGCTCGGCCCGAACGCTCGATCACTACCGCCGATGCCTCGACGACTTCGTGGCGTATGCCGAGCGGCATACGGTCGAGCGGAGCGCACCGGCGACGAAGATCACTCGCGGGTTGATCACCGGATATCAATTGGCGGTCGCCGAGCGGCGAGGACGGGACGACCGGGTCCTGTCGCTGCCGGCGCGTAACCTCCACGCAGCGGCCCTCCGAGGGCTCCTTCGTCATGGCATCCGTCTCTACCAACTTGAACTCCCACCCCCGGATGTCGTCGTCGTAGCGAAGGTCGGCGACAGGACCATCCGGCGAATGGACCTGGCCGACTTCAAGCGCATCGTCGACGCCGTCCCGCGCGGTCCGAACAGGCTCCGCGACCGCGCGCTGCTCCACGTGCTTTTCGCGACCGGTTGCCGGGTCTCGGAGTTGTGCGGGCTGACTCGACGCCGCGTCGACCTGCGGACGCGCGAAGTTGAGGTGCTCGGCAAGGGCAAGAAGGTGCGCGGGACGTACCTCACGTCGGAGGCGGCCGTCGCGCTGAAGCGCTACCTCGACTCGCGCAAGGACGATGCGCCTTGCCTATTCGTGTCGCGTCAGACGGTGCGTCTAGCGAAGGACGCGAAGACGGATGAGCGCGTTCGACGGAAGGGCGTGTACCCGCTCACGCCACGAAGCGTCCACTCGATCGTCTCGGGCCTCGCGCGACGCGCCGCCTTGCCTGACGACGTGTCGCCGCACTGGTTAAGGCACGGCAGATTGACCATAGTCGCGAGGCACGCAGGACTGCTCGCAGCTCAGGAGCTCGCTGGCCACGCCAGCCCCCAGACAACGCGGCGCTACACCCGCATCACGTCGAGCGAACTGAAGCGCCACTTCGACGACGCGGAGAGGAAGGAGCGCCGACAGCGGACGTGACGCGCAAGAAGCTCACGCACTGCAAACGAGGACACCCATACGACGAGGAGAACACCCACTACTACCTTGATAGGAAGGGCTACATGCGGCGCGTCTGCCGAGCGTGTGCGAAGCTCCGAAATCCATTCCGTGAGCGTCTGTACGGGCTATCACGCGAGGACTATGCCGAACTCGTGGCCGACCAGAACGGCGTCTGTGCGGTCTGCGGTAGAGGCTCCGAGGACCGCGCCTTGGCCGTCGACCATGACCACGCCTCGGGCGGGATCCGGGGCCTCCTGTGCGCTCCTTGCAACACGGGCCTCGGGGTGTTCCGCGACGATCCAGACCTGCTTCGGAAAGCGATCGCGTATCTCGGCGCGCACAGACGTGGTCAGGACGCACCGCAGATCCAGCAGCCGGTGATCTCAGTCGCGGACGAAGCCATGATCTCCACGGCCTTTGACATGGCGATCGACGCGTTCATGAGCGACATCGAGCAGCTCGCTGCCGGCGACGGATTCGCGGAGACATTCATGTGGACGAATCTTCCGGATGCATTCATCGATCACTACGACCTGCGTTTCGCGGTGCGTTTCCTGATCGGCACACAGCGCGTCCGCGACCGCTTCGCTGAAGGCTTCCCCTTCCCAGCGACCTGCGTGGGCGAGGAGTTGGCTCTGCGCGCTGTGATGCGGATGGCGATCACGATCGCCGCCGACACAGGTGATACGGAGGCGGCTGACCGTCTCGCGAACGTCGCCGAGGCGCTGGTACCTGATCTCGATGCGTTGCTGCTCTTCGAACAGGACGTCAGCCTGTCCCAGGAGGACGCACGGTCTTTCGGCGTAATGCATCTGTGGCCGGACGACTGGTTTCGTTCGTTCGATCAGCCCTCGGCACTGGAGCGCTCTGCGCTCAACTAGCGTCGTCCCGACGCTCGCGCGGCGACGCCTGCCCGCGCGCCGCGGCTTACGCTTCCGAGCGCATGACGCCGAGCCACGCCACCCTCGAGGCGACCACACCGGCGCGCGACCGGCCCGACTTGCCGAAGGGCTACATCTCGCGGTCGCCCAGGGGTCTGCTCACGTGGGCCGACGCGGAGCACATCCTGCGGCTCGGGCGCTTCTACTGGATCGCCACGACCGACGCGGACCGCCGGCCGCACCTCATCCAGCAGTGGGGCGCGTGGGTCGACGACGCGTACTGGTTCGAGGGCAGCGACAGGACGCGCTGGGCGCGCAACCTCGCGCGTGACCCGCGCGTCGGCTTCGGGACGCAGGTCGGATCGCGCGCCGTGATGTGCGAGGGGGTCGTCGACGTCGTACGCGGCGTCGAGCGCGACACCGCCGAGCGCATCGCCGCGCAGTACCGCGGCAAGTACGGAAGCACGTTCGACTACCGGCCGACGCCCGAGCAGTACATGAAGGGCCACGCGTTCCGCGCGCGGCCGACGAAGGTCATCGCCTTCGACCTGAAGCTGTTCAACACGTCGGCCACGCGCTTCACGTTCGCCGGCTGACGGCGAGACCGTCAGGCCGTCGCGAGCTTCGCCTCTCCGAGCTCCTCGAGCGAGCGCCCGCGCGTCTCCTCGGCAAGCAGGAACACGTTCAGCGCGGTAATGACGAGCAGGACCATGAAGAGGCCGAACACGGCGGCTTGGCCGTATGCCGCGACGAGCACTGGCGTGAGGAACGGGCCGACGATCCCGCCCAGGCGTCCCACGGAGGCCGCCGTGCCGGCGCCGCTCGCGCGGATCGCCGTCGGGTACATCTCGGGCGTCACCGTGTACACCACAGCCCAGGCGCCGAGGTTGAAGAACGACAGCATCGCCGCGTAGACGAACGCGTCCGTCCCCGCCCCGGCGTTCCCGAACAGGAACGCCGAGAGCGCCGTCCCGAGGAGGTACGCCACGAGGGTCGGCTTCCGTCCCCATCGCTCCACGAGCCACGCGGCGCTGAAGTACCCGGGGATCTGCGCGAACGTGGAGAGGAAGAAGTACTCGTTGCTCCGCGTCACCGTGAGGCCGCGCGCGACGAGCAGCGACGGCAGGAACGTGAACATCCCGTAGTACGTGAACACGATGCCGGCCCAGAGGATCCACAGCATCGTGGTGCGTCGCGCGAACGTCCCTCTCCAGAGGTCGCGCAGACCCACCTTCGGCGCGGCTGGCGGCGCGACGGGCCGCGCGACCGTGATGAGCGGCGCTCCCCCCTCGCGCTCGACCTGGCGTACGACCGCGTCCGCCTCGTTCAGCAACCCGCGCGACGCGAGGTAGCGCGGCGACTCGGGGAGCGCCCGGCGGATGTAGGCGACGTACAGCGCGGGCACGGCGCCGACGAGGAACGCGCCGCGCCAGCCCCAGGTCGGGAGCACGAAGACGCCGATGAGCCCGGCCGCGATCGTCCCGTACGCCCAGAAGGACTCGAGGATCGAGACGAGCCGGCCGCGGTGCGCGCGCGGCGAGAACTCCGACATGAGCGTGGATACGACCGGCAGCTCGCCGCCGAGCCCGAGGCCGGTGACGATGCGCGCCGCGAGGAGCGTCTCGTACGTCGGTGCCATCGCGGAGAGCACGCTGCCCACGCAGAAGATGAGCAGGGTGACCTGGAAGACGGCTTTGCGCCCGTACCGGTCGGCGAGGCGGCCCGAGCTCGCCGCGCCGATGAACATGCCGACGAACCCCGCGCTCACCACGAGCCCCGTGCGCGGCGCGTCGAGCGTGAACTCGCGCGAGATCGGCGCGAGGAGGAAGGAGATGAGGATGACATCCATGGCGTCGAACATCCACCCGAGGCCGGTCCCGAGGAGCAGCTTCCAGTGGAATCGGTTCAGCGGGACCGCATCGAGACGCGCCGTGAACATCGCGGTGCCCACCTAGGCACAACCCTCCGCGACGAGCAGCTCCGCGTTCAGGACCGATGCCCCCGCGGCCCCCCGGATCGTGTTGTGGCCGAGCAGGACGAACTTCGTCCCGAGCACGGGATCCTCGCGCACGCGCCCCACGGTCGTCGCCATCCCCTTCTCGACGTCGCGGTCGAGCACCGGTTGCGGACGGTCGGGCTCCTCGCGGACGATCACCGGGCGCGACGGCGCGGTCGGCAGCCCGAGCTCCTGGGGTCGGCCCTTGAAGGCGCGTAGCGATGCCTTGACGTCGTCGACGCCTGGGCCTCCGCGCAGCGTCAGGCTCACGGTCTCCGTGTGGCCGTCGCGGACCATGACGCGGTTGCAGTGCACCGACATCACGATGCCGGCCGGCACGAACCCCGTACCGTCCCAGCAGCCCTGGACCTTGTTCGTCTCCTCGATGACCTTCTCTTCCTCGCTGCTGATGAACGGGACCACGTTGTCGAGCGCGTCGAGCGAGGCGACGCCCGGGTAGCTCGCGCCGGAGAGCGCCTGCATGGTCGTGACGACGGCGCGCTCGACGCCGAAGTCGCGATGGAGCGGCGCGAGCGCGAGGTTGAGGTGGATCGCCGTGCAGTTGCCGTTCGCCACGATCGACCCGGTCCACGCGCGATCCCGTCGCTGTCGCTCGAGAGCGCGGACGTGTTCGAAGTTGACCTCCGCGTGGAGGAGGGGCACGTCGGGCTCCATCCGGTGCGGCGACGCGTTCGTGAACACGTGGTGTCCGGAGCGGGCGAGCTCGGTCTCGAGGTCGCCGGCGACCTCCGTGGGGAGCGCGCTGAAGCAGAGGTCGGCGTGGACGGAGCCGTCCGTCGGCGCGATCGTCATGTCCGCGACGCCGTCCGGGATCTCCGTCGGCAGCAGCCAATGCACGGCGTCGCCGAAGCGCTTCCCGACGGACCGGTCAGAGCCAGTCAGTGCGACGAGGTCGAACCACGGATGCCCGGCGAGGAGGCTGATGAACCGCTGGCCCACCGTGCCGGTGGCGCCGAGCACCGCGACCGTGCGCCTCTTCACGTGCTCAGTGTGACGGAAGCGGCCGCCCCGCTGTCGCTCACATCGGCCGGGCGAGGCACCATCGGCGCTTCGGGCCGAAGATCCGGTCGAGCCGGAGCCCTGAGTCAGCGAGCGCTGTGCGGATCGCCCCGTCGTCGAGGATCCGACCGCCCGGCCCGAAGCGATGGGTCCAACGACGCCCGTCCGGCAGCGCGTACACGACGACCCCTCGCACGTCGTCACCCATCCGCTCGATCTCGACCTCGATCCGGAACGGCCCATGATCGCCGACGGAGGACCCGGAGCGGATGAGCGGGTCCTGCCGCTCGATGAGCACGACGCCATCGGGCGCGACGTGGCGGCGGCAGGTCGCGAGGAACTCGGTGCGCCGCGCGTCGTTCGTGTTCACGAGGTTGCTCATGAGCAGGACGCAGCCGAACGTGCGAGCTAGGTCGAGCTCCTCGATGCGGGCGAGGACCGTTTCGGCGCCCCGGACCTCGGTGAGCATCTCCGGCGACTCGTCGACCGCCGTGACCGGGTGGCCGAGCGCGACGAGCGCGTGTGCGATCCGCCCGACGCCGCAGCCGAGGTCGAGCACGGTCGCGCCCTCCCGGATGGCGCCGTGGATCAGCTCGGGCTCGCCCTGGGTCGGCAGGAGCTTGTAGAACTCGACCGGGCTGCCGTCAGGCGCTCGTGGGGTCGGCGTCTCTCGTGCGACCTCGAGGTCGCGCTTCACCGTGCCACCGGAGCGCGCAGCTCCGGGGTGGAAGGGGGCGGAGCCCCCTGCGATGAATGGAACTCCTCGTGGATCGCGCGCACCGCGCGCGCCTGGTCGGCCTCGGTGACGCAGAACGAGATGTTGCGCTCGCTCGAACCCTGCGCGATGGCGATGACGTTCACGCTGGCCCGCCCGAGCGCGCCGAACACACGCGCCGCGACGCCGGGCGTCCCGCGCATCCCCTCCCCCACCGCCGCCACGACGGCGATGGGCCGCTCGACGCTCACGCGCTCGACGTCGTGGTGCGCGAGCTCCTTCGCGAGCATGTGCTCGAGCGCGGCCTTGAGCCGCTCGGTCGTGTCGCCCGGCACGACGATGCAGATCGAGTTCTCGCTCGAGGCCTGGCTGATCATGAGCACCGAGACGCCCTCGTCTGCCGTCGTGTCGAAGACCTTCGCCGCGAATCCGGGGATCCCGCTCATGCCTGCGCCCTGCACCGTGAGGAGCCCGAGCCCGCCCAGCGACGTCGTCGCCTTCACGACGCTCCCGTCGGGCTCGGCCTGCGCGGTGATGGTCGTCCCGGGCTCGTCGGGCGCGAACGTGTTGAGGATGCGCACCGGGATCCCGGCCTCGATCGCCGGCAGGACCGCGCGCGGGTGGAGGACCTTCGCGCCGAAGTACGACAGCTCGGCGGCCTCGGCGTACGACAGTCGGCCGATGGGCCGCGCGCCCTGCACCATGCGCGGGTCGGCGCTCATGACGCCGCTCACGTCCGTGTAGATGAGGCACTCGTCGGCGCCGAGGCCCGCGGCGACGATCGCCGCCGTGTAGTCGGACGCGCCGCGTCCGAGCGTCGTCGTGACGCCGTCGCGCGTCGCGCCGATGTAGCCGGTGATGACGGGCACCTGCCCGCGCGTGGCCACGGGCGCGAGCGCGCCGCGAGCGCGCGCGTAGGTCTCCTCGAAGATCGGTCCCGCGTTCCCGAACGCATCGTCGGTGACGACGATCCGCGTCGCGCTCACGGCGGCGGCGTCGATCCCGCGCGAGCGGAGCGCCGCCGCGACGACCTGCGCCGACGCGAGCTCGCCATACGAGACGATCGCGTCCTGCGAGCGTGCGCTGCATTCGTGCAGGATCGCGACGCTGCGCACGAGGGCGGTCGTGCGCTGGGCGAGATCGCGCAGCGCCTCGGTCGCGTCGGACGTGTCGCCGCTCGCGACCCGCTGGAGCAGGTCGTCGTGCGTCGCCGCCAGCCGCGCCATGGCCGCCTCCGCGCCGGCAACGTCCCCGCCGGCCGCCGTGCGGGCGATCGCGATGAGGGTGTTCGTCGTCCCCGCGGTCGCCGACACGACGATGACCGGGGACGGCGCGCCGCGCACGATGCGGCAGACGCGCTCGATCGCGTCCGGTGTGGCGACCGAGGTGCCGCCGAACTTCAGGACCGTCGTCATCGCATCTGGCGCGCGATCTGGATCACGTCGCCGAGTATGGCGCTCGCCGTGGCGTCGCCGCCCGCGCCCGGTCCCATGAACGTGAGGGTCCCGGCGAGGTCGGTCTCGAGGCGAACGACGTTGTGCGGTCCCGACGCCTGCCCTTCGAGCGACGCCGCGGGCACCTCCTGCGGTGCCACGCGCGCCTTCGTCGCGCGCTCGCCGAAGTCGGCGACGGCGAGGTATCGAAGGCGGTTCCCGCGCGACGATGCATCTTGCACCTGCTCCGCGGTCACGGACCGCAGCGTCGTCCGCGCGACCTGGTCCGGCGGGAACCAGCGACCTTCGAGCAGGCTGATGAGGATCGCGAGCTTGTACGCCGGATCCCAGCCATCGACGTCAGCGCTCGGGTCGGGCTCGGCGTAGCCCTTCTCCTGCGCCTCGCGCAACGCCGCATCGAACGTCGCGCCCGCCTCCATCCGCGAGCAGATGTACGTGGTCGTCCCGTTCACGAGGCCGCTCAGCACACGCGGCCGCACCGCGCCGAGAGCGCGCGCGGCCGCGATGACCGGCACCGCCGCGGCGACGGCCGCTTCGAATCGGAGCTCGCGCTTCGCCTGGCGCGCCGCCTCGTGGAGCGCGCGCCATTCCTTCGCGACGACCTCCTTGTTCGCCGTGACGACGTGCTTGCCGCGCTCGAACGCGGCGAGGTGGAGGTCGATCGCCGGACGATGGCCGCCGATGACCTCGACGACGATCGCGACCGCGGGGTCGTCGAGGAGGTCGAATGCGCTCGCCGTGACCGGCGCGTCGACCTGACGCGCCTTCGCGACGTCGCGCACGGCCGCGCCGACGACCGTCAATGGCCGCCCGGCCGCGGCCTCGAGTCGCTTCGCGCGCTCCCCCATCACGCGCACCACGGCCGAGCCGACGGTCCCGAGGCCGAGGAGGGCGACGCCGATGCCCGCGCTCAACCGATCGCCTCCTCGAGCAGCCCGAGGGCGGCCTCGACGCTCGCGAGGCGGTTGCCGGCCCGGTCCCACCCGAACCGGCACGTGCGCACAGAGGAGTGCGCGTCGCTGTCGATCGCGACGTACACGAGCCCGACCGGCTTGCCCGGCGTCGCGCCGGTCGGCCCGGCGATGCCGGTGATGCCGAGACCGATCTTCGCGCCGAGCCTCTGCCGCGCGCCGCGCGCGAGCGCCCCCGCGACGACCGGCGAGACCGCGCCGTGCCCGTGGATGAGGTCGGGGGCGACGTCGGCGAACACGGTCTTCGCGTCGTTCGAGTACGCGACGGCCCCGCCGAGGTAGTGGTCGCTGGACGCCGCATTCTCGCTCAGCACCGCCGCGAGCAGCCCACCGGTACACGACTCCGCGGTCGCCACGGTGAGCTTGCGCCGCTTCAGCTTCGGCTGGATCTTCGCCATCCGCGCGGCGAGCTCCTCGTACGTCGGCGGTCGCTCAGCGGGCATGCGCACGCATCGCGCCCGCCGGTGCTCCGATCGCCGCCGCACGCTGGACGACCTCGATCCCCGCGATGACCGTGAGGGCGGCCGCGCCCCAGAGGAGCGCATCGGCCACCGGCGCGACGCCGAGCGAGGGCGCCGCCAAGGTGATGAGCTGCGCCACCACCGCGGCGCCCTGCAGCGCGGCCTTGGCCTTCCCGAGCGAGTTCGACGGGACGCTGGCACCGCGCGCCGCCGCGAAGGCGCGAAGGCTCGTGATCGTCGCCTCGCGGATGAGGATCGCGAGCACCGGCAGCGCGGCCACCGCGTCGCGCGCGAGCAGGCCGCCGAGAGCGCCGAGCACGAGCACCTTGTCCGCGAGCGGATCGAGGAACGCGCCGAGGCGCGTCGTCGCGCCGATACGGCGCGCGAGCGGCCCGTCGAGGGCGTCAGTGACGGCCGCGATCGAGAAGATGACGACGGCCAAGGCCGCGGTCTGTGGCGCGGCGAGCACGACGACGGGCACGGCGCACAGCGCGCGGGCGAGCGAGATCGCGTTCGGGAGCTGCCGCACGCCGGACAGGCTAGGGCTACTGGAAGGTGAAGGTCCGCTCCACGACCTGACCCTGCGCGCCGAGCGCCCCGACGAGCTGACCGTTGTAGATGATCTGCGTCGCGGCGGCGTTGCCCGTGCGGATCGTCACCTGCTTCCCCGAGAACGTCTGGCTCGCGCCCGCCGCGAAGACCTTGCCGGTGCCGGGCGCCTGGGCTCCGTCGACGAGCGCGAGCAGCCACGCCTCTCCCCCCTGCACCTTCACGGTGACGACCGCGGCCGTGAACGCGACGGTGACCGTCCGCGTCTCGATGATCTCGGCGCCGCCGGCCGTGCGCCCCACGACCCGGATCGCGTGCGTCCCGGCCGGGTAGTCGATGGTCGTGGAGAAGCGGCCCTCCGACCCGACCGTCACCGGCGTGCCGTTCACGGTCACGGCGGCCACCCCGCGGTCGGCCTTGCCGCTGACGGCGACCGCGGAGTTCGTGTACACGGCGAGCTGGCCCGGCTGCTCGACGATGACCTGCGGCGGGACCTCGACGCCGGGCGTCGGCTGGGCGATCGCCTCGAACCGCACGCCGCGCGCGATCTGGCTCACCTTCCCCGCCGGGTCGAGCACCTGTACCTCGATATGGTTCGGTCCCGGCCGCAGCTGCACGGTCACGGCGAACGTGCCGTCGGACGCCGGGCGGATGTCCGAGAACGTGTCCGGTCCCGGGTAGACGCGGACGGTGACGCGCCCCTCGGGCACGGTGCGTCCGCGCACGGTGTACTCGGCGCGCGACGCGATGGTGTCGCTCGCCGGATCGAGGACCTCGATGCGCGGCGGCGTCGCGAACGACGCGAACTGGTACGACAGGTAGCCGACGAACAGGACCGCGGCGGCGAGGACGACCACCGGCACGAGGATCGCCGGCGAGATGAACACGCCGCTGCGCATGACCGGACGGAGCGGCTCGTACCGGCGCGGCGGCTCCGGCGTCGCGAAGC
>Ga0233425_10002926_pt1 | contig 32284 bp, 22 predicted proteins | sample Watercolumn_Towu_2_FD_181712 | JGI IMG/M metagenome (GOLD analysis project Ga0233425, IMG submission 181712) | Freshwater microbial communities from Lake Towuti, South Sulawesi, Indonesia - Watercolumn_Towuti2014_140_MG | ecosystem: Environmental > Aquatic > Freshwater > Lake | place... | reverse complement strand
CTATGGCTTTCATGCTTATCACTCCAGGTTACTCCGGCAAAATGCCGGTTATTAAACAACCGGGGTGGGTCATTTTTCAATGACGTTTTTACCCCAGACCTGGGTCAGTTTTGCATGATTATTTACATCTAATGGTAAAAAATCACCAGTTCCGACAACTGCGTGACTTTCTTTGTCGATGAGTACTGGGAAAAACATCTTGTGTCGGTCTTGACGGCGAGCGTTCGTGCCAGAGCGGAGTAACCCCTTCCATCTTGGAGTGGATTTTGAAATTGTTGAGGCAGAAGAAAGCAAATCATCACCAATCCCCTTTACAAATGCTTGTTTACCGAAGCAAAAGAGGGCATATTCCTCGACTCGTGAAAAACGTCCCTGAGTTACGCCCTTCGGATTGATTACTATAGTTACCATCTGCCGGTATTTATCGGGAAACTCCCTTTCCAACAACATACCAAGGTGGTGTACCTCATGTTCATCAATTGTCACAATCAGAACACCCGTATCTGGTTTAAGTAGCTTTTTTGCCAATTTCAGCCGCTTTTCCATGAATGTTAGCCACTTACTATGCCGCCAACTGTCATTACTATCGACATAGTTGTTGTACTTCCAATCCTTAGCACCCGTGTTGTACGGCGGATCGATATAGATGCAATCCACTTGCCCGGCATACAGATAGTCCAATAATTGCAGCGCGTGGTAGTTGTCGGCTTCAATCAGCGTATGAAAAGGTCGGTCGCCGCCGTTTTGCACCCTGTCTTTCAGTTCCAGAGCGGGATAAATGGCTTCGCCAAAACGCTGCACCACGACCAGTTGGTTGACGGGAAAAACCCGCTCGCTGCCGTTGCTGTCCTGGCTGACTGTCGCTTGACCGTCCTTGATCCGTTTAACCCGAAACGTCTCCAGCAAGTCGCCATCCTTCAACGCCACGGTTGCGCGTGGGCGAATCGGCGCACTGTAAACCGGCACTAATTCCGGCACATGCTCTTCAAACACCAAGCCGAATTTTTTCTCTTTCTTGAGCTTTTTAACTTCCGCCAGCAAAATGTCCCGGAGCTCTTTGTCCTGGACTTGCTGGATTTTGTCTTCAAGGTAGGCCACTTAATTCCTGGTTATGTATTGATGTTATTAGTTAAATTACCGTAATGTTTTGTCAGTCGATTTACATGGGGGAATCCTTTTCAGCCTCTTAACCAGCGCTATAAGCCTTACCAAAGCGGCCAATAATCACTTTCCGGTTTTCCTCAATCTGGCTATCGACAAAATCAGCCCACCATTTAAGCATGTCCCGGCGCTGATCGGCATATTGGGCTTTATTGTACACGCCGCGTATGCCTTTGGTTTCATGTGCCAGCGCTTTTTCTATCCAGTCGGAATTGAACCCGGCTTCGTGCAAATGCGTTGACGCGGTGCGCCGGAAATCGTGAATGACAAAGTTTTGCACGTCCGCATCGAAACTGCGCACCGCTACATTTAAAGTGGTTTTCGATATGGGTTTATCCAGGCTATGGGTGCTCGGAAACACCCACGTCGAACCGCTGGACAAGCCTTTCAGTTCCTCGAACATCGCCAGCGCTTGCTTGGACAGCAAAACAACATGGTCTTTATCTTTTTTCATGCGTTCGCCGGGTATGATCCACACCGCTTTGTCAAAGTCGATTTCATCCCAGCGCGCTTCGATCAGCTCGCATTTTCGCGCCATGCACAAAATCAATAAATGCAGGGCCAGCTTGTGAGAACGCTTGATCGACGATTGATAGATCGCCCTTAGCAGTTTCCCAATTTCCGCCGGCGTCAACGCCACATCCCGGCTTTTGGCGGTGGCGATAAACTTGGCTTCAATGGCGGCTGCCGGATTGAATTTTACTTTTTCTCTGCCTATTGCGTAAGCAAATAACCGCTTTAGCACATTGCGCGTTTGCAGCGCCATTTGATCGGCGCCACGGGCTTTGACTTTATCGGTAATGGCCAATACGTCAGTGACGGTGATGTCGGCAATCTGCTTGCCGCCAATGGCGGGAATCACATCCTTTTCCAACACGCGCTTGATATTGCGCGGATTGCTGTTGGCAGGCTCGACAATTTCCGCATACCAGCGCCTGGCAAACGCTTCCACGGTATCTTCAGCCATGATTTCGGCATCCTTGATTTTCTTCCTTTCCAGCGCCGCCCGGCACCAGTTTTTCAAAAAAGCATCCGCCAATTCTCTCGATTCCGGTTTAACATCGTCCGGTATCGCATCGCCGCGCTTGAGCGCCATCGGCGACAAACCCCGCTTAACAAGCGCCGTGCAATCCATGCGCCATTGCCGGGCTTCGGCTAACGAGTAAATTGGATATTCGCCCAGAGTGGCTTTTTCCTGCTTGCCGGCGCGTCGATAACGCAATCGCCAGATTTTGCTTCCGCTGGTTAAAACCTCGACAAACAACCCGCCGCCATCGGCTTCTTGATAAGCCTTGCCCTTGAGTTTTAAATTCCGCACTTTGACTTCGCTGAGAGTCATAGCAACCTCCACCGTTTTTGTGCCCATGAAACCCATCATCATGGGCACAAATATGGGCACAATTATAGGTGGATTTGGCAGGAATACGCAAGCCTGTATTGGAACAAAAATACAGTAAGTTATCGGTTTTACATATAAAATAAGGAAGTCTTCGGAATGTGCTGGAACAAATACTATTTTCCGACACAAAAACTGGAAAAAATTCTCCCCAACAAATCATCCGATGTGAATTGGCCGGTAATTTCGGCAAGTTGATTTTGCGCCTGTCTTAAATCATCGGCCACTAATTCGCCGGCCTGGCTGGTTTTTAACTGCGCCAATGCGCTGTCAACGAATTGGTAGCTATTGTTGATGGCTTCAATATGCCGCCTGCGAGCAATGAAAACATTATCCGCTGCAGCATTGAATCCCACGCGCTGTTGCATCAGCTGCTTCAATAAATCCAGCCCAGCTCCGGTTTTGACCGACAAGTAGCAACTGATGTCCTGGCCGTGTTGTCGGACTTCGGGCTCAATAGCCAATAAATCAATTTTGTTATAAACCCTGATTACTTCGATTGCATCAGGCAAGACCGGCAGTAAATCAGCGCTTTCGGGCTCATTGGCGGCAATTAACAATAAAATGAGATCGGCCTTGTGTATTTCTTCATGCGCCCTTCGAATGCCTTCTTTTTCGATAGTGTTATCACTGTCGCGCAGGCCGGCGGTATCAATGATATGCAAAGGCATGCCGTCAAGTTGAATCCGCTCTCTCAACACATCGCGCGTGGTGCCGGCAATATCGGTAACGATGGCCGCCTCATGTCCAGCCAGCGCATTCAGCAAGCTGGATTTGCCGGCATTGGGTTTGCCCGCCAAAACCACAGTCATGCCATCACGCAGAAGACGGCCTTGCTGCGCTGTTTGCTGAATTTTTTTAAGTTGGGCCAGTAAATTAACTAAACGGCTTTCAACCACGCCATCCGTTAAAAAATCAATTTCTTCATCAACAAAATCAATTGCCGCTTCCACATAAATTCTAAGCTCGATTAATTCTTCAAGCAGATGGTTTATTTTTGCAGAAAAGACGCCTTGTAATGATTTCACTGCCGAACGCACCGATTGCTCCGTGCTGCTTTCAATTAAATCGGCAACCGCTTCGGCTTGCGCCAAATCGAGTTTGTTATTCAAGAATGCGCGCTCGGTAAATTCGCCAGGTCTAGCTAAGCGTGCGCCCAATGCTAAGATTCGGCGCAGCAGCATATCCAATACCACCGAACCGCCATGGCCTTGCAATTCTATGGTATCTTCGCCGGTGTAGGAGGCGGGCGCTGGAAAATACAGCAGAATGCCGGAATCAATTAGCGTTGCGTCAGCATCGCTGAAGGCTGTAAAGACAGCTTGTCTGGGCCGTAGCGGCTTAGCTGTCAGTTGTTGAGCAATTTCAGTTGCTAATGCACCTGAAATTCGAATGATGCCGACGCCGCCGTTTCCCGGCGGCGTGGCTATTGCGGCAATGGTATCAGTGCTACTGATAACCACTGAAGTTATCAACCTGCTTTTTCAATTTGTTTGGTGATATACATTTGTTGAAAAATTGATAAAGTGTTGTTGACCACCCAGTATAAAACCAAACCGGAAGGGAAAAACAGGAAAAACACCGTAAAAACTATCGGGAACATCCGAATTACTTTGGCCTGAATCGGATCAATCGGCGCTGGGTTTAGGCTTTGCTGAATTTTCATCGTGACCCCCATGATCAGCGGCAGCACGAAAAATGGGTCCATCACCGACAAATCCTGAATCCATAAAGCAAATCCCGCCTGCCTGAATTCGACCGTTTCGCCCAGCACCCAATACAACGCCATAAAGACCGGAATCTGAACCAGAATGGGCAAACAGCCGCCCAATGGGTTGACCTGCTCTTTTTTGTACAGCGCCATCATTTCAACATTAAACCGTTGTCTGTCGCCGGCAAAGCGCTCTTGCAGCTCTTTTAGGCGCGGTTGAATTTTACGCATTTTCGCCATTGACCGGAAACTGGCTTGTGACAGCGGGAAAAATAGCGCTTTGATGCAAAGCGTGACGCCAATAATGGCAAGCCCCCAATTGTCGACAATACTGTGGATTTTATTTAACAGCCAGTAAATCGGCTTGCCGATAAAGGTTAATACGTTGTAATCAACGGTCAACTCAAGACCGGGCGATATTTTTTCCATCACTGGCTGAATTTTCGGACCGGCAAATAACTGTGACTGAAATTGCGCCTCTGAATTCGCAGCGACCGTAACCGGCTGAGAATAAGAACCAATGACAAAACGACCGTCTTTTAAATGCTTGGTATAAAAATGATTTTCCTGATCGGCCGGCGGAATCCATGCCGAAGCAAAGTAATGCTGAATCAGCGCTGTCCAGCCACCCTTCGTGGCAACATCGAGATTTTCATCCACCATGTCGCCAAAACTGATTTTTTGATATTTTTCTTTTTCGGTATAAATAACGCCGCCGTCAAACGCTCTCAATCCGGTCAGCATACCGCTATTATTTTCGTCAAACGGCACTCGCAATAATTGACTGTATTGTCTGCCCGTCCAAGGTTTTTGCGAACTATTTTGGACTTTCTGCTGAACGGTAATTTCGTAACTACCGCGTTTCAAGATGAAAGACTTAGTAACAATCAGGCCATTATTATCGGTCCAAGTCAAAGGAACAGTGACATTATCCTGACCAGGTTGCAACTGATATTCAGACTGCTGATTGTTAAACAACGTATGATGATCGGCAGCCGCAGCGGAATCGTTCGCAGCAATCAGGCCGTTCTGCGCAATAAACAGTTTTTCTTGATCGGTATTAAACAAGCGCACCGGAGCTTTATTTTTTTCCGACATCGATAAACCGACCAAACTGCGTAGCTTAGTGACGACGGTATTTTCTTTTTCAACAGGGTAAGCTAGCAAATCCAGTTTTTGTATCGATCCGCCCTGCAAGTCGATATCAATCGACAAGACATCGGTTTTTACCGTTACAATTTTTTGTGATACGGGCTGAAGCGCCGGTACCGGTGCAACTGCTGATTCGGCATTTTGTTGCGTTGTATCAGCTTCAGCCTGCGCAGGTAGTGCACCCGTTGCCGAAGGCACATCTTCTTTGTTGTTGACCGATTCAACAACAGCCGGAATTTCCAGCTTGGGGCCATAATCAATTTGCCATGCCTCGTATAGCATATATACCAGCATCGCAAACGTTGTAATTAAGACAAATCGTAAATTATCCATTTTTTTTACCCAATTGTTCTGGAACTGGATCTATACCACCCTGATGAAAAGGATGGCATTTTAATAGTCTTTTAAGTGTGAGGAAGGAGCCTATAAAGACACCATGGCGCTGAAGTGCTTCGAGAGAATAACTTGAACAACTAGGATAAAAGCGGCATCTTGACCCAATCAACGGGCTAATGAAATATTTATAAGCTTTTATTATTGTTATGAGTATGCGGCGCATCGGGTTGCCAATTTGAGCCAATGCTTTTCCAACGACTTTCTTAAAAGTTCCAGTGGTGCTTCTATTGCTTCCTTTCGAGCCAGCACAACAATATCAATATTTCCCAGATTTTGCTGTTGCTTTCTAAAATTTTCCCGCACAGCCCGTTTGATTACATTTCTATCGACAGCCTTTTTTACATTTTTTTTCGCAATAGCCAAACCCAATCGGGGATGGTCTAGCTCATTCTTGATAGCCAGCAAGGTAAAATACTGATCTGTCGACTTTACCGGCTGTGCGAAAACTTTTTTATAATCGGCGGGCTTTTTTAAACGTAACTGCGCTGGAAAACTAAAATCAGGCTCGATTACTAAACCGCTTACTAGACTGTCAATCTTGCACGACCTTTCGCTCTACGCGCGTTAAGGACTTTACGGCCGCCTTTGGTCGCCATTCTTGCCCTAAAACCGTGAGTTCTAACTCGCTTAATTTTACTCGGTTGATATGTTCTTTTCATTTTACTTAACGCCTGATCGGATATTACAAAAACAGATAAAAAGACTGGGGATGATAAATTAAATAGACTAGCGTGTCAATTCTGTAGTGTAATGCCTCATTCATGATATAGTGACCTCAAAACTAATCCTTTTCAACAAATAGAATCAATATCTTAACTAAATTCAATGAGCTCAATATGGGATAACTGCCTGGCTAAACTTGAAAACGATATTGCCAGTACAGATTTCAGTACCTGGATTCGGCCGCTCCAAGCCGTAGAAAACACTAATGAAGGAAAAATCAAATTATTGGCGCCCAATCGTTTTGTATTGGATTGGGTTAAACAACATTATCTTGCCAAAATTGAAGCGACCGTGCATGAATTTTCCAATGGAAAATTTGCTCTTGAACTTGAAATCGGTTCAAAAAAACCGTCACCGCAATCTATTACCTCAGTAAAAAGCGCAGAAAAAAAATCAAACCCTAACTTTCTTAACAAAGCATTCACTTTTGATAACTTTGTCGAAGGTAAATCCAATCAACTTGCCAAAGCTGCCTCTGTGCAAGTATCAGAGAATATCGGCAAAGCTTATAACCCATTACTGATTTATGGCAGTTCAGGTTTAGGTAAAACCCATTTAATGCATGCGATTGGAAATGCAATTTTGCAAAAGCAGACCTCTGCGACCATTGTTTACCTGCACTCTGAAAAATTTGTTCAGGATATGGTTAAAGCTTTACAGCAAAACTCCATCAATAGCTTTAAAGACTATTACCGTGGCGTTGACGTTTTGCTAATTGACGATATTCAGTTCTTTGCCGGAAAGGAACGCTCGCAAGAAGAGTTTTTTCACACATTTAATACTCTATTAGAAAAAAAGCATCAGGTCGTATTAACTTGCGATAAATATCCCAAGGAAATCGTGGGCTTGGAAGACCGGTTAAAATCCAGGTTTGGATGGGGCTTGCCAGTATCCATTGAGCCACCCGACATGGAAACTAGAGCTGCTATTTTGATGAAAAAAGCAGAGCTGGCCAACATCGAATTGCCTCAAGAGGTCGCTTTTTTTATCGCGCGGCGAATACCCTCCAATGTTCGAGACTTGGAAGGTGCCTTGAGGCGGGTTATTGCCAATGCGCAATTTACCGGCAAGGAAATTACCACTGAATTCACCAAAGAAGCATTGCACGATTTACTTTCATTGCAAGATAAATTAGTCAATATCGACAATATTCAAAAAACCGTCGCCGAATATTACAAGATCAGAATTGCCGATTTATCTTCAAAAAATCGCAGGCAATCAATCACAAGGCCTAGACAAATGGCGATGTGTTTGGCCAGGGAATTAACCTCTCACAGCTTTCCGGAAATTGGGGACGCTTTCGGCGGCCGTGACCACACGACGGTTATGAATGCGTGTAAAAGAATCTCGGAACTTAAAGAAGCAGATTTTAAAGTCGCAGAAGATTATTCTAATCTGTTAAGAACATTGTCGCATTAGCTTGGAATAAGCTGTGGATAAGTTGTCTTTTTTTTTCTGAACAATTTTTATCTACAGTTTATACACGTCTCTTGAGAGCACTAAAACACATTTTTTACATCAATATAAATTATTGATATTAAATTTAAAAACAAACTTATCAACAGAAACGTTGATAACTAGCAGTAAACATAAAATATAAAAAAATTTATATGAAATTTACTATTAACAAAGACCAGTTATTGCTTCCTTTGCAGCAAATTGTCAGTGTTATCGAAAAACGACAAACAATGCCGATTCTTTCCAACATTTTACTCGTCGTAAATGAAGACTATTTGACATTGACAGGTACGGATTTGGAGATTCAGTTAATTGCCAAAATTAAACTTGAATCGGCTATTTCCGGATCTGTAACTGTTCCTGCAAGAAAGTTTTTAGATCTTTGTCGCTTATTGCCCAACGGCGCGAAAATAAAAATCGAGCAACAAGACAATAAAATAATAATTTTATCGAACCGTAGCCGTTTTTTACTAAGCTGTTTGCCTGCTGAAAATTATCCTGAATTTTCTGAAACAGGTTTTGACAATAGTTTTACGATTAAAGCGGGCCAATTTAAACATGGCTTAGATAAAACTGTTTTCTGTATGGCCAATCAGGATGTCCGTTATTATCTCAACGGCCTTTTGTTAAATATTTCCAATAGCAAAATAAAGTTGGTTGCTTCTGATGGTCATCGATTATCGATTTATGAGGATAAGCTTGAATTCGCTACAGGTTTTGAAGCGCGCGTGATCATTCCTAGAAAAGGCGTATTGGAATTACAGCGCTTACTGGATGATCCTGAGGTTGATTTAAAGATTGAGTTTTCCACTAATAATATTCGTATTACTTTTAACAATTTAGTTTTCTCTGCAAAATTGGTTGATTCAAAATACCCCGATTTCGGCAAAGTGTTTCAGCAAGAATTTTTCCAGCCAATACAAATTCAAAAGCAAATATTGAAAGATGCGTTAACACGTGTGGCTGTTTTATCGAATGAAAAATTTAGAGGCTTAACCCTGGATTTCGCACAAGACAATCTAAAGATAAGCACGCACAATCCCGACCATGATGAAGCGGAAGAGGAACTATTCATTGATTATCCTGGCGAGCCGCTAACCATTTCGTTTAATGCTCAGTATCTTTTAGATGCTGTTTCTAATCTGGATTCAGAATTAGCTGTTTTAACTATTGCGAACAATGCCAGCAGCTGTTTCGTTGATGAGCCCAATAATTTTTCTTATCAATTCATTGTTATGCCGATGAAGCTTTGATTCAATAAATGAGCTTAGTCAAACTGGATGTTTATGCAGTAAGAAACATTTTGGAACAATCCATTGCCTTATCTCCAAAGCTTAATTTTTTTTATGGCGAGAATGCCAGTGGTAAAAGTGCGTTAATTGAAGCCATTTATTTATTAGGTCGAGCAAAGTCGTTTCGTTCGGCGACAATTAAGCCGGTTATCAATTATCAAAAAGATGCGCTCGTTATATCTGGAAAAATCTTACAAACTTCCGGACATTATTTGCAACTAGGTTTGCGTTTAGATGGCCGGACAACTGAGATTCATCTAAATCATCAACTGACTAATCAAAAATCAGACCTTGCTTATGCTTTGCCTTTGCAGCTGATTCATCCAAAAAGTTTTGAGCTTTTAGATTCGGGGCCTCAGTTAAGAAGAGAGTTTTTAGATTGGGGAGGGTTTCATGCCCATAACGATTACTTAACCAATTGGCGCCGATTTAAAAAAGCACTTTTGCAACGCAATGTTTTGATTAAATCCGGGCACATCGATCATATCGATGTTTGGAATAATGAATTGGGATATTACGGTACAATAATCCACGAATCCAGAAGGCGCTATCTTGAAAAATTGCTGCCTTTCTTTATACAGATTTTAGCTAAATTTGAGGCTATCAATAACAACATTGAATTATCGATTGTTGCTGGCTGGGATTTTACAAAGCCTCTAAAACAAGTCTTGCAAGAAGATTTAGAAAAAGATTTACGTTTGGGTTTTACCACTAATGGCCCTCACCGTGGTGATTTTCAATTGATGATTAATAATCGTTTGGCCAAGGATTATGTCTCTCGTGGTCAACTCAAGCTTTTAGTTGTTTGTTTAAGATTGGCTCAAATTGACTTATTGCTGCATGAAGCTGATTTACCCGGTTGCATATTGATCGATGATTTTGCAGCTGAGTTGGATCAGTTTAATCGGGCAATTTTGCTTGAGCATTTAATTTCTTGCCGTAGTCAGGTTGTTTTGACGGCTACCAATAAAGAAGATTTTGGCGATTTAAATTTTATTGATAATTTTAAAATGTTCCACGTGGAACAGGGTCGTATTAATTCATTGTAATGTTTCACGTGGAACATTTAATTTATAGGAAAGCATAAGCTTATGAATAATAACGTTGCTCAATACGATAGCACCAATATACAAGTTCTTAAAGGATTGGATGCGGTAAGAAAACGTCCCGGCATGTACATTGGCGATACAGATGACGGTTCCGGGTTACATCACATGGTGTTCGAAGTAGTTGATAATTCTATTGACGAGGCGCTGGCTGGATACTGTAAGGAGGTTAAGGTAATTATTCATACGAATGGCTCGGTTACAGTAACTGACGATGGACGCGGCATACCGGTAGATACTCACGAAGAAGAAGGTCGTTCTGCAGCCGAGGTAATCATGACAGTACTGCATGCGGGCGGAAAGTTTAACGATAACGCCTATAAAGTATCCGGTGGCTTGCATGGTGTCGGCGTATCGGTGGTTAACGCCTTATCTGAAGAATTGAATCTTGAAATTCGGAAAAACGGACAATTGTATAAACAGCGCTATCTGATGGGCGATCCGGTTGCGCCGATAGAAGCGGTCGGCTTTGCCGAAGGAACAGGTACTTTAATCAATTTCAAACCCAGCACGCAAACCTTTAGCGATGTCGAATTTCATTACGATATTTTGGCGAAACGATTGAGAGAACTGTCGTTTTTGAATTCAGGCGTGCGTATTAGTTTGGAGGACGAGCGGACGGATAAACAGGATGTATTCGAGTTTCAAGGCGGCATCAGCGCGTTTGTGGAACATTTGAACAAAAACAAAACGCCGCTGTTTCCTGAAGTCTTCCATTTTATTGCTGAAAAAGATAATGTCACGGTCGAAGTGGCGATGCAATGGAACGATTCTTACCAAGAAAACGTTTTTTGTTATACTAATAATATTCCTCAGCGCGATGGTGGAACGCATTTGGCTGGATTTCGCGGCGCCTTGACCAGAACCATTAATCAATACATTGAAAGCAGCGGTCTGGCCAAAAAAGAAAAAGTGCAGACAACAGGCGATGACGCTCGCGAAGGTTTAACGGCAGTACTTTCTGTTAAAGTACCTGATCCCAAGTTTTCATCACAAACCAAAGACAAATTGGTTTCGTCGGAAGTGAAGCCTTTGGTGGAATCAACGATGAATGAAAAATTGCAGGATTATTTACTGGAAAAGCCACAAATTGCGAAAGTAATCGTGAGCAAGATTATCGATGCCGCACGAGCACGGGAAGCCGCACGAAAAGCCCGCGAAATGACGCGGCGCAAAACCACATTGGATATTGCCGGATTACCAGGAAAGCTGGCTGATTGCCAAGAAAAAGATCCGGCTTTGTCAGAACTGTTTCTGGTCGAAGGCGATTCAGCAGGCGGCTCAGCTAAGCAAGGGCGAGACCGCAGAACACAAGCGATCTTACCGTTAAAAGGAAAAATTCTGAATGTTGAAAAAGCCCGTTTCGACAAAATGCTTTCATCGGAAGAGGTAGGCACCTTGATTACCGCTTTAGGCTGCGGCATCGGTAAGGACGAATACAATCTCGACAAGCTTCGTTATCACCGTATTATCATCATGACCGATGCGGATGTCGATGGTTCACATATCAGAACGCTATTACTGACATTTTTTTATCGCCAATTACCGGAAATCGTTGAAAAGGGTTACATTTATATCGCCCAGCCGCCATTGTACAAAGTGAAAAAAGGTAAACAGGAGCATTATGTCAAGGATGATACGCAATTGAATGAATACCTGATTCAATTGGCTTTGGACAAAGCTCAATTATTTACCGATGAATCAACACTGCCAATTCAAGGTCAAGGTTTTGAAAAGTTGGCCAAGCAATATACCAGCGTTAATACGGCAATTCACCGTTTATCCCGCCGTTATGACGATTTATTTTTAGAACAATTTACTTATATGGATCTGCTGTCTGATGAAACAAAACAGGATCAACAGCTATTATCCGCGTGGTTTAAAAACTTAGAGCTGCTACTGAATGGCAATGAAATTAAAGCGCTGTTCAGCCTTGAACTCGAATATAAAACGGCCCATGACTTTAGCCTTACCGTTAACAAAAGGCTGCATGGCATTACCAAAACCTTTGTTGTACCGTCGGCATTTTTTAACGGCAAAGACTACCAAAAATTGGCTCATTATGCCCAAGACACCGTTGGCCTATTTAACGAACAGTCATTTATGCAGATGGGTGAAAGACAGCAGTCGGTAAAACATTTCAAACAAGCGTTTGAATGGATGATGAAGGAAACAAAAAAAGGCCAGCATATTCAGCGTTACAAAGGATTAGGTGAAATGAATCCTGAACAGCTATGGGAAACCACGCTGGACGCCAATAATCGCCGTTTGCTGCAAGTCAGAATCGAAGACGCGATTGCTGCCGACGAGATATTCACCACGCTGATGGGCGATGTCGTTGAACCACGCCGCGATTTTATTGTGAAAAACGCTTTAGATGTTGCCAATTTAGATGTTTAAAGAACGGTTTTGGTCAGATCAAGTCTGGATTAATACAAATTAGATATACTCATCACACTTCAAAATTCGGCACTAAAACTGGTTGTTGATCTGTGGCTGAATAGTTACAGAATTTGCTGAAATTAGCCGAATGATCAAAATATGAGAAGTTCTCTAGATTTTTAATCAAATTCTCTGTTTGACAGCAATGAGCCGGTTTGCAGTCCGATGATCAGTTCTGGCCAAACTTGCTCAGTCAACTCTTAATTTCGATCCAAGCTTCGAGCTCTGTTTTAATATAGTCAGGTGAAAGCCTCTCTTGTTCTAATCTTGAGGTAAGTTTGTATGTATTTTTTAAATTCAAAAATATTTCTGTTTCGGAGGTAGTAAGAAATTCAGGTAGGTTGTCGACTGACTTACGTTCTTCGACCATTCGGTCCTTATGAAGCAGGAGTGTTTTCTGATCCATCATTAGAACTGTAACAGTTGGTAGTTTTGTACGAACGTCGCTTAAGATTGAAAGCCCCCAGGTATCTAAATCGCCCCAGTAGGCAACGTTTTTAGATTTAAGCCATGCTGCCTCCATCCAGGCCACATTTTTTCCTCCACCAAATATAGCAATAGTATCTGGGAGGGAAGGTAACCCCAAGCCTGATTCCATGTTTTCTACAACAAGGATGTTTCTAGCTGGAAGTGCCTGTTGTTTTAAGACGTCTCCGGACAATTGTAGTACGGGGAAGCCGCCAATTTTAGCTTTTGTTTTTTCGCAGAGGGGACGAATCGTCAACCATCCTGTGGGATTCGCGTTACAGCCAAGCCATTTGAGCAACCCGCCAGAATTCGATACTGCATCGTTATGTATGTTATCGAGAACATCGGTAATCAAAGACTGATATTTTTCGAGAAACTTGGTGTCTACGCTAACCAGTGGCAGAGCTCTAAGATATTTTCCTGTTCCCATAGCGGGAATTAATTGTTTGATTAAATCCGGCAGTAAACTGGCATCAGCTGGGTTCATTGTCTCAATCGTATTTAAGTTTTTTACCAATGCCGAATAGGTTTCAGGATAGACCTTTAATAAGGGAGACATATTGGTTTTCCAGATTTGACTTCTCTTGAGCGCTCCATCTCCGACAAATTCGATCAGCTCTTGGACGTTTTTTAAAACGAAAAATTTAGGTAACGTTTGTTCGGCAAGCACTCGATAATTTCGGGTATCCCATTCGATCAGGTGCTGAGCGGCGAATAAGCGCCATTGGCCAATGAATTTTTGGAAATGTTCCATATCACCAACAGCGAGTTGGCCTGTTGGTAGCTTTAATCCAACTCGAATCGGAAACGGTTTATCGTTCAGTAGGCGTGCTTTTAAATTCGTAAAATTTTGCCATTCCCGTTTTACTATGAGTTCCTTGATATCGGAAGGCAGTAAGCCCCACGCTCTATCCATTTTCCAACTCCACGCCGAGTGTGCATGCCTCTATTCTTAGTTGTTGTTGACGCTGTTGTTCAAGACGTTCGTCGATTTCTTGCCAAGTCACTTCACAGAGGCGGCTTTCATGATTCTCTTGATCTCGTTCCGCTATGAGTAGAGAACGTGCCGACTCCCTGGCTAAATTGAGATTTTTGTATGGGGTGATCAGGTTGACGTGAATGTGTAGCTCTTTGAACACCCGAAGCACTCTGCGGCTAACAGCCTCTGCGGTATTGGAAAATGCTTCGTCCAAAAACACGGTGCAGTAAACGGGTTTGTCGTAGCCATCCGGTGTCAATACATAAGCCAAACTGGCGGCAACGATGGTACCGGCAAATGATTCTTTCTCGCCACCGGATTTGCCGCTGGACGATTCCAACACGTCTCGCACTTCATGGGTTTCGGCATCCAGTTCTTCCGCATAAAACGACATTTGATAGCGCGGATCAAGTAGTCGTAAACTTTCCAAAGTGTTAGATGTCGCGGGGTTACTGGCTTTTTCTAGTATTTGGACGACCGATTGTAAGCGTTCGAATCTGGCCTCGTGATCGTCACTGGTTGACTGGCTCAAAACAGTTCTTACCTGTCTGTTGAAGTCCTGAACATGTGGATATTGTTCGACTTTGCTTCCTAACTTCAAATGCGAGCCCGGTCGAAACTCGGTTCGAGCAAGTACTCGATTAATCGTATCAATACGATCGATAATATCTTCCCGTTCTGATTCAAGACGCTGGTGAATACGTGCCAGGGATTGCGTTGCGTGTTTATTCAGCCTTTCTTTGAATTGCTCAACCAAATGTGGCAGGCCTTCTTTTTCGAGCTGGCGTATATGTGCTAGGTATTCGTCAAGACTAGCGACATCGCAGCCCCAGTCTTCAGCCACTACCCGCCATCTGTCGTGGGAGCGGAAAGAGGACATGATGCCGATGGCTTTGTTGACCGCTTCTTGTTTTTTATTTCGGGCTTTTTCCTGCAGCTTTTCTATAGCTTTATCATGCTGGTTTTGTAACGAAACGGCATTTTCCAAGTCGTTATCCGACACCGGTCCGACGCGGTATTTCAACATTTCTCTAGCGTCGTCCACCATTCCAGGGCCGGCAGCGGCCAGAGCCTCGGCTTGTTTGCGTTTGGCATGGCCTAGGGTTTCGGAAAGCTGGCCTTCCTGTTTGATCGTGGCTTCTTTTTGCTTTTTGATATCCGCTAACAATTGCTTGGTTTCCTCAAAACGCTGTTTTACCGTTTCCAACGCATTAGCACTGTGCTCGAGCCGCTCTATGTCCTGCTGGAGCCGCGCGACTTCGGCGTGCCATTTTGAGGCGTCGATTTCCGCCCAAGCGTATTCCAGTATCCGCTTCCATAGGGCTTCACGCTCGTTGACCCGATTGAGTTCGGTTCTGGCATTTTCCAAGGATTGGTAAAGTTCGCGGGCCCGTTGAACCGCTTGACTCAAATCGTGTTGTAGGAGGGCCAGGCGTGGTTTGTTGGAAAAACCCAGTTGCCAATGCGGTCATCGACTTTGTGTTGATCCTTTTTCTCGAAGCGGCCTTTATCAAAACGGATCAGGCCTTGTTCAGTCATCGAAAAAGGCGTGCTATCCAATTGTTCGGTGGATGCGAGGCATTGCAAATCGAAACGGGCCAGGTGTTTTTTCAGCCATTCGCGATAAGGGTGCTCGCGCCAAACCAACTTCCGTAAAAAACCATTGGGTTTGAATTCAGCTCTGTCGTGGTCGTCGAGTTTTGTGACCACCTGGACGCGCACGTGCAAACCGGTGTGCCGAGTATTAAGCCAACGCGTGGCCATCGGAAAGCGCTCGGCGGGCACCGCCAGTGTGGTGCGCAAGCCTCCCAAGGCGCGTTCGATGGCGCCTTGCCAATGGCGTTGGTGCTCGTCGACGTCGACTAGTTCGCCGATAAACATGCATTGCTCTTTTTCCAGACCCAGTGACTCGACCAACTCATCGCGCAATTGTTGATATTTCAGGTCGATGTTCGAGTCCGGTCGGGCACCGATTTCTGTAATTTCCTGTTCGAGCGTAGTTTTTTGTTGCTCTTGATTGCTCCAATCCGCCGATGTTTGGCCAAAGCGGTCTTGTGCCGTTTGTTTTTCCGTTTCGATGTTTTCCAGATTTGTTCCGGCCAGTTGCCGGTTGGCCAAGAATTGCTTTTCTTCTAAAAGATCTTCCAGCCCGAGTTTGCGGGTGTCTTGTTGGTATGTGGCGGCCCGGTTGCTGATTTGTTGCAGTCGTTGCCGTGCTCCAGCCAATTCATTTTTTAGTATTTCTATGCGCTCTCCGCCGGCTTCGAGATAATCGGCATAACGCCTTTCTTTCAGCAACTCGGTTTCCTGCTCTTGAGCGCCGAGTTGTTCCACTTTTAGCGAGATGTCGTCGAAGGCGGCTTGCAAAACGGCGATTTTGTCAGTCCAAAGCGCATGGCAAATTTCACCGAAATAGACCGGCAAGCAGGTACGTTCTCTCTCCAACTGGCCAAGTTCATTGCTGGCTTGCTGCAAAGACTGATGCAATTCCGGCAATCTCGATAAATACTCCTTTTGCCGTCTGGCATCGATCAATTGATCATGAATGGCCACTAGATCGCTAAACTCGTCGACCACTTTCCTGGCGTCATCTTTAACAGTGCTGGGCTCCAACACCAGTTCTCTGATTAGCGCGGTAAGATCGTCAATCTTTTTTAGCCCCAACGCTCTGGAAAGCAAGGCCGGCGCGTTTTTATTATCCATGTGTAACAGTTTTCGATACAGCTCCTGATATTCGGGGAAACTGTCGTCACAACAAGTAACGGTTGGATCGCTCCGTAGCCATTGTTTCAACGAACGAGCATTGCCTTCGCCAAAAGCATCGAGAATTTCTTTAAGAGATAGGTTTCTTTTTGCAACACAATAAATCCGTTTAACATCGGATAGCGAGTTGTTCGCTTGAGTTGTCCAGAAGATGGCGGGTAATGTTATGGAAGAGCCATCGTCACCTCGATACAGCGCCCTTAATCCAGTAACAACTGCTTTGTCCCGTTTACTCTTAACTCGCGTACCAGCTCCGTCATGCACGGAACCGAAACTGCCGCGCATGTAGGAAAGCAGCGTTCGATCAGTGCGATCTCCTTGCGCGGCGGCCACGTTGAACGTTGCCCGGCCTGCCGGTAAAAGCAAAGCCATAAGACCATCAATGAAAGTCGATTTGCCGGCACCGTTATCGCCGGTTACCAAAGTTCCATGAGAATCGATTACAGCGGAGTGTAAGCCATGAAACGATCCCCAATTATAGACGGAAAGCTCTGCCAAGCGGATTTGACCGATGTCGAACAGCGAATGAATGTTCCCAACGTCAATGCTATGCATCTTCCTCTCCTTGATCAATTTCATTTTTTTCCTGCAAATCGGTATTTAACCCAGCTTCACGAGCTAACTGTTGATAATCGGCTAGCATACGTTCTAAAAATTCCGCATTAACGACATAACGAATAATCGGGGTAATCTCGAAACGATCATCGTTGCCTCGTACCGAGCTTAGAATATGTTTTTCCGTCATCTTTTTTAATGCGGCATCAAGTTGTCTGCGATCCGATTTGCTGCTGTTGGTCAACGGTAGAAAGGGTGACAAATTGGCTTCGATTTTCTCTACGTCGATAATGATTTTTTGTTCGCCTGTCGTTTCCCGTTCCTGATAATGCTTACGCAGTACCAGAAGCAGCAAGGTGTCATAAAGCGAAAGCGTTCTGCGGGTAATTAAGGAAACTGTTTCTTCATTTTCTCCGTCGCTTTCATCCAGTCCAGCGATGAACGCGACGCCGGCTCGCTGATCGAGTATCAGTTTTAGGTAGACATCTGCTAAGTGGTTTCGAATAGCGTCTTGATAACGGCAAATTGAATCAAATAGATTTGATTTTTGGCTAGCTAAAATCACACCCTGTCTGAATAAGCTTACGAGTGCTCGTCTTGCTTCTGGCGGCATGCTGCCGTTATTCAGCGTTACGCTATCATCGAGTGTTTCTTCAGTTAGCGAATCGTCTTGGTTTTCAATGGGTGTTGCAGAGAAAGATTCTTCATACGCTGACACTGATTTGAGCGCCTGAATATCTCCATTTGAGTTTTGCAATGATGACGGATGATCATCTTGCCGCTGCCGGAATCGATCAAATAAATCGCTTATTCCCGATTTGAGGGCACTGTGTACCAAATCATTGTGGCTCATAATGTCATCTCCTCTATGCTGTCGGGAAATAAGTCTGCTGTTAGCAGGAACTTTGGAATGGTAGCTTCAAGACGAACGCCCTGTTTGTCTAAAAACTCTACCTTTTCTTTGTCATCCAACGTTGTGGCACCCACTGCCCGGGCTACACGCAGGTAGGCGACTAATTCTTCCAGGCCTGACTTCAACGGGTGTCTTGCAGCAATAGAGGCTATTGTCATCGGGCCATGTTTAAGCAGTATGTCTCGGGCTAGATTGGCAATTTCTTTAACTTTTACAGTGTCTAAACAATCCAGAATGAGTGCGTTCGGGATTCTGGAATTTATCTGCTCTTCCACGCCGGACGTATTCAATTTTTCGTCAGGCATTCTCAAGCGGCGCATATTGTCGGGAGAAGATATTTGAATTGGGCCAACCGGTAGCGATAATGAAGTTAAAGTTTTGGGCTCTATTCCGGCTTCTTTCAAGTCAATCGCCAGGCGTTCCAATTGATGAAGTAATTTATCAACCGCTCTATTTTCCTGGGCAGCGCCACTTTCAATATAGGCCCTTAAGCTCTCTTCTGTCCTGCGTCTGATATGAAAAACGCGTTCGCTTTCCTGAGAAAGTTCTCGCATCAATCTGCTCAGGAACTGATGTTGTTGCTGCGTTAACTGCGCTGAGACCGGCCGGTTCAAGATACTGCGCAGTTGGTCCTTAAATTCGGCGGATCTGTTTTGATCGCACAAAAGTTGGAAAAAACCCTCGAATGCGCTGCCTGCATCGGTTTCGGCTAGTAACATCTCCTTTTCCATAACGGAGATCAGGATGTCGCCACGTTTCGAATTTCCCTCTATCATCTGTACCCGAACAGCCTGGTCAAGTTCGCGAATTTCATCCTCCACTCGCCGAAAATCCCCGGTCAGCACAGAAGCTAATTGATATATTTCCCTTATTCGTTCCCGCTGCTGTGCCTCGGATAACTGGGTAACTACGCCGGCATTCAACGCATCAATTTCGCGCTGTAACTCGGATTTTTTCTGTTCGAGCAGTGCAATCCGTTCGTCGGCATTAGGACTAATGGCCACCGCAAAATCTCGCACCGCCTCTTGTACAATTCGAAGGTGTGAGGCCGTCGTACCCGTGCCCCTCTGATCCAGTCCCTGGCAAAATCGCAACGCAACTTCGCTGGCATCTGTTTTGGTGAGGTTGTCGTCCATCTCGCGCAACCAGCCACTTCGAATCCATTGATTCAAATAGGCTGCGGCTGTTGTTTCTGTTTCCCAAATACCCAGTTCCCTGCATCTTTCCAACTCGGCATCTAATGCAACACGTGCGCGACCGAAAGGAACTTCACTCTCATCGGAAAATAAATCGGCGATGAATGCCAAGATAATTGGCGCATTATCGGCTCGCAGCAATTTCCAAGCGATACTTTCCTGAAACAGACGGCGATACTTAGCTTGTAATCCCTGAAAATTCAAAGTTCGCTCCTACGCTACAGGGTGCATAAAAAGATGAGGCTTAATATTCGCTGTGTCGAAAACCAGCGAATGAGCAACGCGCCGTATCGACGAGAGTGCATAAACAAACAATATCATCATCAAATTGATTATGTCAATAGATCAATTTGACAGCAATGTCGATTTGCAAATATCATGTAATCACCTCTGTGGCTTTCTGGTCAGATCTTCGAAGCGTTGATGCTCTTAAGAGATTGTCTAGCCTACTCTGTTTACGTTTTTACAAGGTATTGATTCAATGTCTCAAACACTGTTGGCGGAGATTAGCCAGGCGCAAAAAGAACGGTTATTCTTCATCGATTTTAAATTGCGATTCTTAGGCCTTTTTAATCGTAACGATCTTGTGTACCGTTTTGGTATTAAGGAAGCGGCGGCAACACGGGACTTGTCTCTTTATAAAGAGATCGCTCCTGAAAACTTGAATTACGATACAAAGGCAAAGAGTTACATCCAGTCGGAAAAATTCAAACCAATTTTTGATTACCCCGGTAGCCAAGCTCTTGCGGCTTTGTCTCATGGCTTAGGAGACGACTATGTTTTGGCAAAAACGGCTTTAATTCCATCCGAAGTTCCGACTCAACTCAATACGCCTAATTTGGATACGCTTGCTGAAATCACTAAAGCCATTTTTCAGAAAAAAGTTTTGATGGTTAAATATCAATCGTTGTCGAGTGGTTTTACCAAACGGGAAATTGTGCCTTTTGCATTAGTAGATAATGGCTTGCGTTGGCATGTAAGAGCTTTCGATCGAAAGCGCGAGATTTTTACTGACTTTGTAATCAACCGAATCGTGGAAGCATCTAATCGAAGCGACGATATTCCCTACGTACAAACGCGTGAAGCCGACATCCAATGGAACCGCATTGTTGAAATGCACATTGTTCCTCACCCGCGTTTAACGCATCCGGAAACGATTGCTGTTGAATATGGAATGGTGCAAGGAGTGTTGAAAGTTCAAGTTCGTGCTGCTGTGGCAGGATATGTCCTACGTAGATGGAATGTTGATTGCACTACGAATTACTCACTAATTGGTGCGGAATATCATCTATGGTTGAAAAACACAGTGACATTGTATGGAGTAGAAAACTTAGCGGTAGCGCCAGGCTATCAGGTCGAGAACGTGCAATGAATTATTTGGTCTGATTGAGAAAGGCTTCGCTATTTTTTGATTTCAATAGCGAGAAGTTTTTAAAAATTTAAGGTCTCTTGACAAGTTGTCAGAAGATTTTCACCCTTAGTTATGAGAACTGACAAATACCGCTAACACGGAAAAAGGCAGCAAGTCCATCGGCGGCAACCGGCAGACCAGTCTAACCAAGAGGCAAAGCAATGGCTAAAATACTTTTACATGGAAAACGGACAAGATCCAGAATTGGACAACGAAAACGAAGTTGAAGACCAAGAATTAGAAGCGAACGGTTCGGATAATGTTTCACTACGTCCCGGTCCTAATGCGGACAATCCGGCAGACGTTGACCGATATATTAGCGCCGAAGTACGAGCGCTATATGATGTGTATAGCTACCGACATGCAGCGGCCATTTTGGCTAATTCTTTTCCGGAGGAGCTGAAAGAAATTGAAGCGGCTTTGCTTGCTTTCAGCATTACGAAACGAGACATTGGGACCCCAGGCGGAAACGAATCCGACATGCCAAAGAAGTTTTCTCGAATTTTGCGCCCTGCTGGATGGGTTGAATCGCGAATTCAAGGTGACTTGTTGGTGAGGATGCAGGAATACGATGAGTTATTTCAGCCAAACGGGGAAGTCAAGAAAGTGAAACGTTCCGAGAGTACGCCACGGCTGATCGAGAATTTCATTGATGGGCACAAGATCGACTATGTAAAAGGCCGGGTTGCCTTTGACTTGGAATGGAACTCGAAAGACCAAACATTTTACCGAGATCTGTATGCTTTTCGGGCGTTCCATGAATGCGGACTGATTAGCGCTGGCGTCATGGTGACACGTAGCGAGAAGCTGAATCCCGTTTTTCACAAGGTGCCTCAGCTCAACAAAGCGGGCGAGGAAATCGGAAAAACCGTAAAAGCGAAATACGGTGCCAGTACAACCTGGATGGGCAAACTCTTATACCGGCTTAATGCCGGACGACATGGAGGGTGCCCAGTTTTGGTGTTCGGCATCACTCCTAAATTAATTGAAGATTGGGAACAAACATGACGAATAATAAAGCTGATGCAATGTCCGAAGCAGGTCAAAATCTGCTGAAATTGCACGGCGACAAGCGGTTTCACACGATCCTTGCCGACCCCCCTTGGCAGTTTCAGAACCGGACGGGAAAAATGGCACCGGAGCATAAGCGCCTATCTCGTTATGGCACGATGAATCTGGAAGAAATTAAGGCGTTGCCAGTCGAGCAACTGGCGGCAGAAACTGCGCATCTTTACCTATGGGTGCCTAACGCCCTATTGCCGGAAGGCATCAAGGTATTGGAATCGTGGAGCTTCACATACAAAAGCAATCTGGTTTGGCACAAGATCCGAAAGGACGGCGGGCCGGACGGGCGCGGCGTTGGGTTTTATTTTCGCAACGTTACTGAGCTGGTACTGTTTGGTGTACGTGGCAAAAACGCCCGCACCCTACAACCGGGGCGGACGCAAGTTAATTTTTTGGCCACACAGAAGCGCGAACACTCCCGTAAGCCTGACGAATTTTACGATATTGTAGAGTCATGCAGCCCCGGCCCCTACCTTGAGCTATTCGCACGTGGTCCGCGAAAAAATTGGTCTGTTTGGGGTAATCAGTCAGATGATTACTATCCCGACTGGCCGGCCTACTCCAATCATTCTCAATCTGACAGAGTAGGAGACGGCGTTGGAAAGACAGTAACATCTATGGCCGTTACGTCGATCATTGATTGAGTTTAAGGGATGGGTGCGGCATATTTTTATAGTCCAAAGCAACCACAATTTGCCTTGGAAAATTTTTCATTTTTTGTGTCATACTCTATGCTCGCTTTTGACACAAAAAATGAAAAACTGCTTTAAATTCAATGAACCATTTTTCACTTAATTTGGCACTCGACAGATGTGTCGACGATCTTGAAAACCAGACAGGAAACAACATGTCAAAAATAATCTGTAGATTATGAATAAGCATTTAAAAAAATTAAGTCATAGAATATTAATGAAAATAGAATATAGACTCAATCAAGGCTAGCTGTTGCTGTGCAAAGAACCTCAACAGTAATTTTCGGGGGCATTTAGCAGTCAAAAAGAAAGCCCCGACGCTTGTGTTTGGATAAGCTGGGGCTTGAGGAAAAAATCAGCCGAGCAGGGGGGCTTGGCCGACTATGTGTCTTTCCGACACATTAAATGAGATTTTTCTATTCTGAAAAAGTTCCAAAAAATTTTCTGGTCTTAATGCGCTTGATCCCAATTCAGTCCGACGCCAATATCCACGATGAGTGGCACATCCAGATTGGCGGCCGAACACATCAGTGTTTTGATTGTTTCTGCACAGCTCTGCACTTGATCTTCGGCGATTTCAAAAACCAGTTCGTCGTGGACTTGCATGATCATTTTGGCATCTGGTTTTTGCTGCTCTAACCATTGATCGGCCGCGATCATCGCTCGCTTGATGATGTCAGCCGCGCTGCCCTGCATCGGCGCATTGATGGCGGTGCGCTCGGCATATTGGCGCCGGGCGGCGTTACGTGATTGAATTTCCGGCAAATACAAACGTCGTCCGAATAAGGTTTCAACATAGCCTTGTGAACGCGCTTGTTCGCGGATGTTGTCCATATAATGCTTGACTCCGGGGTAACGCGTGAAGTACATCTCAATATAAGCTTGCGCCTGTGTGCGGGTTAAACCCAGTTGCTGGGCCAAGCCAAAAGACGACATGCCATAGATCAGGCCGAAGTTAATGGCTTTGGCTGACCGGCGCAAATCGCTGGTTACCTGGTCTGGCGGTATGCCAAAAACTTCTGCGGCGGTGGCGCGGTGTACATCCTGGCCGTCAGTAAATGCGCCCAGCAAGCCTGGGTCCTTTGACAGATGCGCCATGATGCGCAGTTCAATTTGGGAATAATCGGCAGCGACAATTTGGTAACCGGTTGGGGCAATGAAAGCCTGGCGGATTCGGCGGCCTGCTTCACTGCGAATGGGAATGTTTTGTAAATTGGGATCGGTCGATGACAGCCGGCCTGTTGCGGCAACTGCCTGATGGTAGGAGGTATGCACCCGGCCCGTCCGTGGACCGACCTGTTGCGGAAGTTTATCGGTGTAAGTCGATTTTAATTTGCTAAGGCTTCGATGCTCCAGAATGATTTTGGGCAAGGGATAGTCAGCGGCTAGGTCCTGCAACACCGATTCTTCCGTGGACGGCTGGCCAGTAGGCGTTTTCTTTAAAACCGGTAATTTGAGCTTATCATAAAGGATTTCCTGTATTTGTTTCGGCGAGCTTAAGTTGAAAATTTGTCCGGCAAGCTGGTGCGCATGTTGTTCGAGCGAGATTATTTGGCTGGCCAGCTCTAAGCTTTGCTGCGCCAGCATGTTCGCGTCGATGTAAACGCCGTTGCTTTCGATGCGCGCGAGAACGCTCAACAGGGGCATTTCAATATCGGTGTAAAGCTTGAACAGAGCCGGATAGTTTTGCAGTTTAGGTATCAGGGCTTGATGAAGCTGTAAAGTAATATCGGCGTCTTCGGCGGCATAGGGCGTTGCTTGTTCGATCGGGACTTCCTGAAATGAAATTTGTTTTGCACCTTTGCCGGCGACATCCTCGTAATGAATGGTGTCGTAATTCAGATATGTTTTGGCTAAGTCATCCATATTGTGCTTCGTCGCCGTACTGTTCCAGATATAAGATTCCAGCATGGTGTCGTGGGCGATGCCGCGTAATGTGATGCCATGATTGGCCAGTACGTGCATGTCATATTTTAAATTCTGGCCTAGCTTTGCGGGCGCCGGATTCTCCAGTAAGGGCTGGAGTTTTTTCAGAATGCCTGCTCTATTCAGTTGCAGTGGCGCGCCGGGGTAATCATGCGCTAATGGCACATAAGCGGCTTTGCCTGGAGTTATTGCAAACGATACGCCGACAATTTCTGCCTGGCTGTAGTCTAGGCTGGTTGTTTCTGTATCAAATGCAAATAACGCAGCGCTACTTAGTTGTGCAAGCCAGCGATCGAATTGCGCCTCGGTTAGGATGGTTTCGTAGCTCGATGCTGGCGTTGGGCTTTCGGGTTCAGCAATGACGGTAGGCTCGGAAAGAGCTTGCGACTGATTTTCCAAGGCTTTTAGCCAAGACGAAAAACCGAGCTCAGTTAACAAATGTTTTAGCAGCGGAAGATCGGCTGGACGCTGTTTTAAGTCATCCATGCCATAAGGCAAAGGGATATCGCAACGAATGGTGGTGAGTTGCTTAGACAAAGGCAGTTGCGGCAGACTGGCGCGTAGGTTGTCGCCAATTTTGCCGTTAATTTCTCCCGCGCAAGCGATCAGGTTTTCCAATGTTCCATATTGTTCCAGCCATTTTGCGGCGGTTTTCGGGCCGACTTTGGGAACGCCCGGAATATTGTCGATACTGTCGCCCATCAATGCCAAATAATCGATGATTTGCTCCGGCTTTACGCCAAATTTGTCGACCACGCCTTGATAGTCGAGGCGGCTGCCGGACATGGTGTTTTCCAGCATAATATGGTCATTCACCAGTTGCGCCATATCTTTATCGCCAGTGGAGATAATGACGCTATAGCCCTGCTCGACAGCTCGCTTGGCCAATGCGCCGAGAACATCGTCAGCTTCCACGCCGGATTCCATAATTAAAGGCAGGCCCATGGCCAGGATTAGTTCATGCAGCGGGCTGATTTGTACACGTAAATCATCCGGCATCGGTGGGCGGTGCGCCTTGTAATCCGGATACAGTTCATTGCGGAAGGTAAGGCCGGGCGCATCGAAAACGACGGTTAGATAGTCGCTAGGATAATCAGCCATCACTTTGCGTAGCATATTGGCGACGCCGTAGATGGCGTTGGTAGGCTGGCCTTTGGCGTTGGTCAAAGGCGGAATGGCGTGATAGGCGCGGAATAAAAAAGACGAGCCATCCACCAGGATTAAGCGTTGTTGGTTAGCAGCAGGCATCAGAATCGCGGTAGAGCTCAAGGAAAAAGGCCGAAGTTCAAGCGTCACAGTATACATTCCCCGAGATTATCAGGGAAATGTAGAAGCAGCCAGAGTTGCTTGTCTATTAATGCTTGCTAACTTTGCGTTTGACGTCGTGAATATTGGGCAGTTGATTTATTTTGCTCAAAATCCGGCTTAATTGGCCAGTATTTTCTATCCGTATAGTGAGATTTAATACCGCGGAAAAATTCGGGTGGGTTTCCAGCGCTGCGTGCGAGATATGAATTTTGGCCTGAGCCAGTATTTGTGTGACGTCGCTCAGCAAATTCTGGGCGCTAAAAGCATGGATGACAATCGGCACCTCATAGCTGATTTTTTCACTGCCCCAGGACACCGGGATAAGCTGAGTTTGCTTTTCCGGACTCAGGTGCAGAATGTTTTCACAACTGGTGCGATGTACCGTGATGCCTTTGTGGTGCGAGATGTAGCCAATGATCGAATCGCCTTGAACCGGCGCACAGCAGTGAGCTATGGTGGTATGCACATTATCGATGCCATCAACAAAAACTGTGGAGCGAGATGTTGATTTTTTTTGTTGAGTTTTCGGTATCGGGCTTTCCAGCTCCGGAATTTTGAAAAACGCGCTTAATTGCCGGGTGTTGATATCGCCTCGGCCAATGGCTTCAAGTAATTTGTTGGTGTCCGGCTGTTTAAAATGTTTGGCCAACTCAGCCAAATTTAGCATTTTAAGTCCTAGCCGCTGGTTTTCTTTTTCCAGGATAACCTTGCCGGCCGCAATATTTTCGGCCTGCTTTTGATTTTTGAACCAGCTTTTGACTTTGCTGATCGCATGTGAAGATTTGAGGTAGCCTAGGTTGGGATCGATCCAATTATGATTTGGCGGACCTTCTTTTGCGGTTAATATTTCCACCTGCTCGCCTGATTTTAATTGATAGGTGAGCGGAGTGATGCGGCCATTGACTTTGGCGCCTCGGCAACGGTGGCCAATTTCGGTATGAATGGCGTAGGCAAAATCAAGCGGTGTTGAACCTTTTATCAAATCGATCAATTTTCCTGTCGGTGTCAGCACATAGACACGATCGTAAAATAATTCATTGCGAAAATCTTCCGCCAGGGTTTCGCTCGGTTCTTTTTCTTCCAGCAATTTGCGCAAGGTCGCGATACTTTTTTCCATGGCGGGGTTGGGTTTGCCGCCTTCTTTATAAGACCAGTGTGCGGCCACGCCTAATTCCGCGAATTCGTGCATTTCCTGAGTTCGAATCTGAACTTCAATGCGATTGCCTTGGGCATCCAAAATAACGGTATGGAGCGATTGGTAGCCATTTTCTTTTGGGTTGGCGATGTAATCGTCAAATTCTTTCGGAATATATTGCCAAAGGCTATGCACGATGCCTAACACGGTATAACAGTGGGTTAAGTTATCGACAATCACTCGTACTGCGAGCAGATCATAAAGCTCTTCAATATCCAATTGCTTGCGCCGCATTTTTTTCCAAATGCTATAGATATGTTTGGGCCGGCCATAAATTTCGGCGAAAAGGTTTTCCTTGGCCAAAGTTTTTTCTAACAGATCGATAAATGCGTTGATGCAATTTTCTCGTTGCAAGCGGTTGGCCGCTAGAGATTTGGCGATTTGCAGATAAGCTTGAGGCTCAAGATAACGAAAAGCCATGTCCTCCAGCTCCCATTTGAACTGATGAATACCCAGCCGGTTGGCGATCGGCGCATAAATATCCAGCGTTTCCTGGGCGATGAAATGGCGGACTTCGTAAGATTCTTTAGGCAAAACTTTCAGCCGTCTCAGACGATAAGCCAGCTTAATCAACACCGCGCGAACGTCCTGAGTGACGGATAATAACATTCGGCGCAAGATCTCGGCTTGATTGGGCTGAGTGGCCATTTCTGGCGAGTAAACGGTTAATTTATTTAACCAGTTGACGTCTTTGACCAAGGATGCGACCGTGTCGCCAAATTGTTCTGCAATGTCGGGCTCTGGTTGTATTTCCGAAAGTCGGGGGTCGCTGAGTATAGCGGCCAGGATGGTTTTAAGGTCGACATGAAAGTCGGTTAAAATTGTTGCAACATCGACGCCTCTGGGGCGGTGGTAGCGGGGGTTTTCGGGAATGAGCGAAACAATCCCCAAAGCTTTTTGAATTTGCTGGCTATCTTTCTCGGAGAAGCCGTGAAACAGTGGTTTATTCTCAATTGAAGAGCTCTTTTGCATTCGTGAATTAAAGTAAGGTGTTAAACGCGATTTACCTTTAAAGAAGCCGATTCCGTCCATAGTTCGATAAGCTCGCCATGAACGGAACCGGCTTCTTACTGCTTCATCCTGAGTTTGCCAAAGGACTTATTCAGGGCTTCCTTATTTGGTCAATTAAAGAAAATGGATTATTCCTTTAATAAGCGCAAGAGATATTGCCCATATTCATTTTTTACTAAGGGCTTAGCCAGCTTTTCGATTTGCTGAGCATCGATAAAGCCTTTGCGATAAGCGATTTCTTCGGGGCACGCAATCTTTAGACCTTGGCGATTTTCTATGGTTTCAACATAATTGCTGGCCTGAATTAGGCTTTCATGCGTTCCCGTATCCAGCCAGGCATAGCCGCGGCCCATAATTTCGACATTCAGAGATCCCTGCTCCAGATAAATGCGGTTAATATCGGTAATTTCCAGTTCGCCGCGTGCAGAAGGCCTTAAGTTACAAGCGATGTCAATGACCTGATGGTCATAAAAATACAAGCCGGTAACGGCATAATTACTTTTCGGCTGAGACGGCTTTTCTTCGAGTGAAATAGCGCGACCCCGTTGATCGAACGAGACAACGCCGTAACGCTCAGGATCGTTGACATGGTAGGCAAAAACTGTGGCGCCTTGCGCTTGAGTTGAGGCTTGCTCAAGCTGGGTTTGCAGATTGTGGCCATAAAAAATATTATCGCCGAGCACCAGTGCTGAAGGATGTGGTCCGATAAAGTGCTGACCGATAATAAACGCTTGAGCCAAACCGTCGGGGCTTGGTTGTTCGGCATAGTGAAAATTAAGCCCCCAATCGTGTCCATCGCCCAATAGTTGCGCAAAACGAGGCAAATCTTGAGGCGTGCTGATGATCAAGATATCTCTGATGTTCGCTAGCATCAGCGTGCTGAGCGGATAGTAGATCATCGGTTTGTCATAAACCGGTAATAACTGCTTAGACAGCGCTTTGGTAACCGGATATAAGCGGGTGCCGGAACCGCCGGCTAAGATAATGCCTTTACGTGTCATGGGAGGCAGTCTCAATGGTAGTGTTTAGCAAGCCAGTCCCGATAAGCGCCGTTTTGCACATGGGCGACCCAGCTAGGATTGTCCAAATACCATTGCACCGTTTTTCGAATGCCGCTTAGAAAAGTTTCGGCCGGTTTCCAGCCGAGTTCTTGTTCGATTTTACCAGCGTCTATCGCGTAGCGCCGGTCGTGGCCTGGTCGGTCAGGGACAAAGCGAATCTGTTCGGAGTATTTTTTGCCATCCGGTCTTGGCTTGAGTTCGTCAAGCAAATGACAAATCGTATGCACGATATCAAGGTTGGCTTGTTCGTTCCAGCCGCCAATATTGTAGGTTTCGCCGGGTTGACCTGCGGCTAGTACTCGTCTAATGGCGCTGCAGTGGTCTTTGACATAAAGCCAGTCGCGAATTTGTTGGCCATCGCCATAGACCGGCAAAGTTTTATCCGAGAGCGCATTGATGATCATGAGAGGGATCAGTTTTTCAGGAAAATGATAAGGACCGTAATTGTTTGAGCAATTGGTGGTTAATACCGGCAGGCCGTAGGTATGGTGATAAGCGCGAACCAAGTGGTCGCTGGCGGCTTTGCTGGCAGAATAAGGGCTATTGGGCTGATATGGATGTTTTTCAGTGAAAGCGGGTTCTTCCTTGGTTAAAGAACCGTATACTTCATCGGTTGATACATGCAGAAAGCGAAAGCGAATTTTGCTTTCCGCATCCAAGTTGTTCCAAAATGCTCGTGTCTCTTCGAGAAGCTGAAAAGTGCCGACAATATTGGTTTGGATGAAATCTTCTGGGCCGCGGATGGAGCGGTCAACATGGCTTTCGGCGGCAAAATTTAAAACCGCGCGCGGCTGATAGCGGGTAAGCAGTTGAGACAGTAAATTTGCATCCCGGATATCGCCATGGATAAAAATGTGTCCAGTATTGTTTTTAATGGATTCAAGATTCTCCAAATTGCCTGCGTAAGTCAACTTGTCAAGATTTACGATGGGTTCATCGGATTTTTCTAACCATTCTAAAACAAAGTTTGCGCCGATAAAACCGGCGCCGCCGGTGAGTAGTATCATTTGTACGCTCTTCGAGAAAATGTTTCACATTAGAGGATCCTTCCGAAAAATGATCCATTGATGGCGAATTTATTGCTGGATTCGAGTGGTTAAATTTAACAATGGCTATCGGTTTTGCGGATTTATCACCTAAGCGAACAAATAGCGCGTTGGGTTATTCATACAGATGTTTATTGAGCCTCGAACAATCGAGTCATTGGCGGCGCTATTATATCGATATTCTAAGGTAAATGGCTTAGGCGCCGCTTATTAGTTGTTTAGATCGCTAATAATTCTTCTAAACATAATATTAACGATTTTTCCCAGTTGGGCATTTGTACGCCGAAATGGTGTTCCAGGTGGTCGAGGGCAAGCCTGGAGTTCGCTGGACGCTTAGCAGGCAAAGGATAATCAGCGGTTGTGATCGGTTTGATGAGGCAGTTTCTAGTTTCGGAATCCTCCAGCTGTTGAAGAAGCTCAATAATGGTTGTGGCAAAGCCGTACCATGAGGTTTCGCCGCTAGCAGCCAGGTGGTAGATGTCAGGGATAAATCTTTTTTGCTGTCGCTCTAACATCGATTGTTTAAGTGCGTGCGCTGTTGTGTCGGCAATCAAGCGCGCCCACGTGGGTGCGCCAATTTGATCGGCGACGATGTTTAACTGCTGGCGCTCTTTTGTTAACCGCAACATCGTTTTTAGAAAATTACGCCCTCTTGCGGCATAAACCCAGGAAGTTCTAAAAATTAAATAATCCGAGCCGGATATTTGAATATTTCTTTCGCCGGTTAATTTACTCTGGCCATAGGTATTTATTGGGTTTGGCCTATCTTCCTCGGTGTAGGATGAGGTTTTTTTGCCATCAAATATATAATCGGTCGAATAATGAATGAGCAGGGCATCTAGTTTCCGACATGTTTCGGCAATAATTGCAGGCGCTTCGGCGTTGATTAGAAATGCCCGGGCGCTTTCAGTTTCTGCTCGGTCAACCGCGGTGTAGGCGGCGGCATTCACGATAACATTAGGGTTATGGTGAATAATAAAAGAGCGAAGCTCATTCGCTGCCATAAGATCGGCTTGAGACCGGGTTGCGCACACCAGTTCTCCAAGAGGTTGTAAGCTCCTGGATAATTCCCAGCCGACCTGACCGTTGTAGCCTAGCAATAAGATTTTCATGCAAAAACCTCGGCTTCAGAAAATTTCTTTCCGGCCAAATCCTTTGGCGAAAGCAATGGTGGGAATTGGATAGGCCATTTAATGCCAAGATCAAGATCATTCCAAAGAATACAACGTTCATACTCAGGAGCATAATAGTCTGTAGTTTTGTACAGAAACTCCGCAAAGTCGGTAGTTACGATAAAACCATGGGCAAAACCCTCGGGTATCCATAGTTGGCGCTTGTTATTGGCCGAAAGCGATGTGCCAAACCATTGCCCAAAAGTAGGAGAGCTTTTGCGCAGATCTACCGCAACATCAAAAACCTCGCCAGCAGTGACGCGAACGAGCTTTCCTTGAGGCTGATTAATTTGGTAATGTAATCCGCGCAATACATTTCGAGCCGATTGTGAGTGATTGTCTTGTACAAAGCTTTTGTTGACCCCGACAAGTTCGGCAAAGCGAGCGCAATTGAAGCTCTCGTAAAAAAAGCCGCGAGCGTCGCTAAAAATGATGGGCTCAAGAATAAATAAATCAGCTAAGGGAGTGGCGTGAATGCGCATAGAGAGAGTTGTTAATTTTGGTATTTTGCAAAAATTGTTAGGCGCCCCAGTATATTTCATATTAGGTATTTTCGTTCAAATTAAAACCCTATCTTGACAGGGATGATTAAGTCGGTAGAATAGGTAGACTCAACGGTGCGGAAGTGCTGGTTCTTTAACAAGCGGATCAAAATAATTTGTGTGGGTGCTCAGGCGATTTTAAGG
>Ga0233425_10002925_pt1 | contig 32292 bp, 29 predicted proteins | sample Watercolumn_Towu_2_FD_181712 | JGI IMG/M metagenome (GOLD analysis project Ga0233425, IMG submission 181712) | Freshwater microbial communities from Lake Towuti, South Sulawesi, Indonesia - Watercolumn_Towuti2014_140_MG | ecosystem: Environmental > Aquatic > Freshwater > Lake | place... | reverse complement strand
TTAGCGAGGTCTTTATACACCACCTTATCGTTGAAATTATATCCGAAGAGGTTTACCTTGCTGCCATTGTTGGCATTGATGGATACCTTACCATACAGATCGGTATAATAGAAAGGCAGCCCGTCTTTATTGGCGTAAGGATACAGGGCTTTGGAGGTTTGCGGCAGGTAGGAGGTTTTACCTGAAAACAGGAAAGAAGCGCTTCCCTTACCGTCCTCCTTCAGCTTTTTGAGCGGACCTTCCAGTGTGGCTTTGGCCCCAAAGGTAGAGGCGGACACTTTTCCGGAAAGGCGTTTCTTGTTGCCGTCGCGGGTGGTGATGTCCATGATGGCAGAGGTACGCCCGCCATATTCGGCACCAAATCCGGCGCTGTATACGTCGGCGCTGCGCATGATGTCATTGTCAAATACCGAGAATAAACCGATGGAGTGAAACGGGTTATAGATCACCATTCCGTCGAGCAATACCTTGTTCTGGATCGGTAAGCCGCCGCGGATGTATAGCTGCCCGCCCTGGTCGCCGGTAAACACCACACCCGGCAGTACCTGCAGGTACTGGGCCAGATCGGGCTCCCCCACGCTTGGCAGCTTGTTGATAGCCACCGGGTCGATGGTTTGCACCGCCACATTGGGGTTCTCGATCTTTTCGGTTTGTGCCGCCGTTACTTCCACGGTATTGAGGATCACGCCACCTTTGGTGGAGAAGAATTTCTTGTTGATGATCTGCTCCGCTTTGATGGTAATGGTTTCGGAGATGGTATCGAATTCGAGGTTAGTCACCAGCAAGGTATAGGTTCCCGGCTTCACCTTATTGATGGAGAAGAAGCCGTTGGGATCCGAGGAAGCGCCGGTGGTGGTGCCTTTGAGGTAGATATTGGAGAACGGAACCGGTTCGCCGTTGGCTTTATTGTATACGAAACCACGGATGGTACCATATTGGGCAAATGCGTTGCTGAGGGCCAACAGTAAACAAAAAGTAAGGATCGAGCGAATCATGTTATTTTTTTGATAGGGAGCAAATTTAACCATTTATGCGAGTAAAAAAAGGTATTTTTTCGGGATAAACCGGGAAGGCTACTCCATTTAACAAAGGCATTTCCGGGGAGGAACATGGAGGGCCGCGAAGATCAAATATAGGGTTTTTAGAATGCCAAAACAAAAAAATCCTCACATTGCTGCAAGGATTTACTTTTGAAAAAGGTGTTTTTTTTGCAGCCGCAGGATTGTACAACTCGTTCGTGCGGATTTGTAATCCGTGTGGCACTTCTCTGAATAGTTCATCTTATATCTATCCGTTATAAGTTGTGGTTTGGTCACGGATTACAAATCCGCGACAACTGGTATGCAAACTCTGCGAGGGTACAAGTTTAACTTACAAACGCTATTATTTCCCGCAATAAATCGTCCGCATTTATTTCATCAATTTCTTTAATGAGTTCTTTTGTTTCAAGAGTCTCTTCATCAATTAATTCGAATTCAACATAATATTTCATGTCTTCTAAATCTCTGTCCTTAAAATTCAAGGTAGAGATATAAATTACTTTTTGTTTTCTTTTTAAACCAATCGCGATCATATCTGCTTCCCAAAAATCAATCAGTTTTTCTTTATTATCTTATAGATAGGTTTCAAAAAAACCTTCGCCAAAATGATTTATTATGCGTTTGGTTATCGCTACAATAGAAATATGTTTATCTTCTGCTGCAAAATCTACTGCCATTATTACTCTGTTCATTTAAGGCTCGGGAAAGGGTTTCATTTTTATTCTCCAAATTTACATTTTTAAATTAATGGCTTTGCTATAATAAAAAAATCCTCCTGCATTGTACTTGCAGGAGGATTTTTTAATCAGAAAAGAAATTTCTTATTGGATGATCAGCTTACGGGTGCTCTTCTGCTCTTTAAAGTTCAGATTCACAAAATACACACCGCCTTTCAGGTTCAGACCTGTAAAGGCCAGGTTGTTGAAACCATTCGCAATGTCCAGCTTTTCACTGTATACCAGGCGTCCGGTAATATCGGTGATGTACATCTCGAATTTATCAGTTACATTCGACTCGATCATCAGGCGGAAATCGCCAGTAGTAGGATTCGGAGCCAATACGTATTCGAAGTTCTGAGGGGTGCTTTCGTTGATGCCAACAGAAGAGGCTACATAGCAAGGCGTACCGATACCTGTTGTATAGGTAGGGTTGGCAATATAGGTCATGGTTTTGAAATCGATGTAGCAGGCATAACGTACGCTGTCGATGAACGGGTTACGGTTGCCCTGGATAGACTCCACATAGTCATTACGGGAACGCTCATAAGAATCAGGCGGATCCTGGAAGTGCCATTTCTTCAGCACGTTCTGATCTTGTCCATAGTAGATAAATGTAGGACCTGTTTTGTCAATCGTATCTTTCAGTTTCCAGTTATTACCGGCAATACCATTGTAGCAGGTAGCCATGTAAAAGATAGCGCGGGCGGCATTTCCTTTGTGCTCGTTCCTTGGCTCAAACACCTGTTTTCCGGCAGCATTAGTACCTGCTTTGCAATTCATGAAAGAGGCTGTTTGTGTTACTACTTCTCCTAAAGGATAGTTACTTCTTTGGGAGTTTACGTTGGTTTGTTTCACCGGGTACAAATGGTGCTGATCATTGTATTCAGGTTTTTCCGGATTATCAGCAGGGTATGTCGGCATCCAGGAGTGGCAATAGGTATGCTCACGGCTCCAGTCAAGACCTGTGTAATCAAACGGATCATTGTATGGCCTGTTCATTCCGCTGTAGGAGCAGGTTACTGCTTTGGTAAACAATACAGGAGAGGTAATCAGCGTATCACGCGTTTCGAACTGATCGATCATCGTTGGCGTGTAGTTGCTGTAGAAGGTTGAGGTGTGTGGGTTAATCAAAGCGCTCAGGTTAGTTAAGAAACTGCTGGAGCTGGTGCTGATGGTGCTGTACTCAGTAGGCGACTGCATGCTGAATGGCGTAGCCACTGTTTGAGACAAAGGCGCTGTGGTGTTATAGCTGGTATAAGATCCGCTTCCGTTGTATGTGAAGATCGCAAATCCGTAAGTCATGCTCGCCCTGATATAAGACGGAGAGAAGCTTCCGGTAGAAGTCGAGATCGGTCCTGCGTAAACCACCTGGCTTCCGCCGATGTATTGACCGCGCTGGTAAGTATTTCCGTTTACAGGAACATCCGTTACTGCGCCACCGTTCTTTCTCAGGATCAGGTAACCACCCAAAGCGTCAACGGCCGGAGTCGCGGTATTAAACTGTCCTTTCAGGCTGAATGTTTTCACATTGGAATAAACCAAAGCTGTTGCCTGTGCTGTAGGAGCCGTTGCAAAGTTACCGCCTACTCCATACAGGTTAACCGTGAAGGTTGTGTTATTAGGATCGTTGGTTGTGTATACCAGACTAGCAGTACGTGTACCGGCAGCGGTTGGAGTAAAGTTAATATTAAAGGCAGTGTTAGCACTTGGATTTACCGAAAACGGCGTGCTGGTGGAAGCAACAAATTCAGAAGCATTGGCGCCTGTAATGGAAGCCGCCGTTACCGATAAGGTTGTGCTTGTTCCGATATTCTCTATCGTCAAAGGCACAGCAAGCGGTGTGCCTACGGGTGATCCCACCGGCATGATCCAGCCGCCGTTTGCGATCTGGTTGGTTCCTTGTTTCACTCTTAAGCCAACCGGCACGTTCGGAGCATTAATGACCACATCGTCAATAGCTACGTTTCCTGAAACTTTATTCAGGTAAATAAAACGAATATACCTTGAAGCAGGATTGGCTGGTGTAGCAGTATAAGTGATACACACCGAATTGCTAATGGCACCGGCCCCCGTGTGAGTTGTGATGTTGGTATAAGTTCCGGCAGCACCGGTAATAGATTCCTGAATGGCGAATGTACCATCCCAAAGGACAGACGATCCGCTGGTAGCACCTTTGATATTATACGTAACAGGACCCGGCTGAGAACTTACGTTGATTACCAGGTTTTCTCCGTTTGTTGCGCCCGCAAAGTCAATCTTTAAAGAGTACGCCGAACCGTTGCAGGAACTGGACGATGTGTAATACTGTGTTCCTGTACCGGCCGGATTAAGCGTCCAGCCCGTAGGATAAGTGCCTCCGTTTTCAAAGTCGTACGACGTTGGAACCGGTGCCTGGGCAAAAGCGCCTATAGTAAGCGCCAGTGCTGAAATTAATGCATGAATTTTTCTCATGGGTTCTTATTTGTTTATTGTTTGGTTGCTCTGATATATAATCCGGTACTGTCCATCCGGGTGAGTGTAAACGTATTGCTTGCAGAATTACTCAGCATAAAACGACGTTTTAAAAGTCCTGATGTGTTAGGCACCATACCATTTATTTTTTTATCTTGTACTTTGGTTATCTCAATAACATTACCTTTTAATTGATATTCAAACGTGTCAACGATAGGTTTCTTGTTTGGATCTATATAATCAACTCTATAAATCCCTTTCATCGTGCGGGTGTAGGCATTTTTGTATTTTAAAAATTGAAAGGTCCTCGTTTCCGTGGAAAAGTCCGTCATTAGGCCTCGTCTAAGGTTCAGCTCTGTAATAGTCCAGGTGCCCTCTAAATTTTTACTAATTCTATTTTCTTTCTTGCAGCCTTGTAAGACTATTGCTGACAAAAAAACGACTAGAGTTACTTTGTTCATCAGTTTATAAATTAAAAAGTTGCTGTTAAAGAAATTAACCATCTACGTCCCATACCTACGTTTACTGTTGCAGAAGCAGCATTAAAATCCTGCGTATTCAAAGCATTATTCTGGGCATCGGAAATATAGAATGTATTCAATACATTAATGACCGTAGCTCTTGCATCAAATTTTATTTTTCTGATGTTAAAGTTATACCCTGCACTAAAATCAACTAAGTAATAGTCGGGCATCCTCCAGGATTGCCTGCCGATATTCGGATTAACCTTGGTTGTTTCTGGAATGATTACGCCGCCTGGACCTGGATGAGCATCTTGATAAGTAGAGGCGTAATTATTCAAATCCAAATTAGCATAGTTTTTACCAAAATAATTAAACTGTGGCTTAATATAAAGGCGTTTTATAGGTTGGTACCTGATACTAAGTCCTGCTGTATTCTGAGCTGCATCCGATACTTTTACGCCACGCGGATCTACTTTTTGTTCCATATATAAGGTTCCGTCATCGTTAAAGGTAGTAGCAGTGGCTTCCGAGATCCATTCCCAATCGGCAATACTGGCCATGCCTTCCAAAGAAACTTTACGGCTAATCCGGTAAATGAAATCGAGTTCTATTCCCATATGCCTTGCACTCATTCCTGTCGCAGTCGTATTAAACTGGTTGCCGGATGCATCTATCAGAGATACAGAAGTAGGCTTATTATTCCAAATAGTGTAATACCCGTTTAAGTTTGCCGAGAAATTCTTGCTCGAATAGTTATAGCCTAATTCTGCTGATTTAATAAGCTCATTGTTGACATCTTTGTATTCAACATTTTTGGTGGTATATACAAAAGTGATAAACGGAACACGGTTAAGATAACCAATATTGGCAAAAACATTCATGTGTTCCGTCAGGTTGTAATTCGCGCCACCTTTTAATGTGTATCCTGCCAGCTGTTTCCATCCGGTTTGATTATAAACCAGCTCCTTGGAATCATTGGTATAGGACTTGCCATTGTAATTAACAACCAGGCCATAAGGAACATCGATCACATCATTGCCAATTTTTAATTGTTTTGGCGCAAAATAATCAATTTGCTTATACATACTCACGGCATAACTGGCATTGATAAATCCTGACCATTTGTCCTTTTTATACTCGGCCATCGCAAATCCTCCTAACCATCGTACGCGGCGCTCAAGATTCTGTACATATTTATCCCCTTCATACTTATAGCCCGGAGCGGCATTCTGATCGGGATTGCTATTTTTTATAAGATCTCCACCTAACAAGTCTCCATAGGTGCTATATACAAAGCCTTTGTAAAGCCTTCCGTCCAGGCCTCCGGAAAGCGTCCAGGTAGGTTTAATTTTATAGTTAGCAGTTACCAGTGCTCCGTACCAGTCATGGTCATTATGGTTTTGCCTTACCCAGGAAGATGAGAAATGTTCTCCAGTCGGAACCGTTTGCGTAGGCGATGAGTTTAAATCATAAATACCATCAACACCATTCTGAAGATTTTGCTGCCCGGTAAACCGGTTGATATTATTTCCCCCGCTACCGCCGTCGAGCTGTGTACCGTATCCTCTACCGTATGAAGCATAAGCAATCGTGGAAATCGTCAGTTTCTCACTTACGGCAATAAAATCCTTCACGGAAATAACCGGTTTATGAAATTTATTAACCGATGTATTGAATACTTCGGCTGCTGCCTGTGGATTGTCTCTGTTACGTGCCAGGTAGTTCCAGCTTGGATTGTATCTCCAGCCGTACTCACGCTTTCCAACGGTGTCAATTCCCAGCTTATAAGCATACTCTTTGTTATAGGCTGATACGTTATAAGTCACCCTGAAATCGCGCTGTGCTGAGGTTTGTGGTGCACCGAACCCTGTAAAGCTAATCAGGTGGGCGCCAATCTTTTTTTCGATCTTGCCATAATAAAACCACATATTGCTCGACATATTATCGAACCAGCCGTCGTTACGTTTATAAGACCCGGCGAAATTAAATGCCCAGCCGTTTTTCATTCTTCCGGACGAATAGCTCATACCGAGCCTGAAGTTATTGTTATTACCATATTCGCTCTTGACATTGATCGCTCTTTTAGAGTCAATCCCTGCCGTCAGGATATTGATGGTGCCACCGATGGACGGGATAGCCAGCTTTGTAGCCCCCAGCCCACGCTGTACCTGCATACCACGCGACAAATTATCCAAACCAAACCAGTTGGTCCAGAACACACGACCGTTCACCATATCGTTCATCGGAATGCCATCGAGTAATACCAAGACGTTCTGGGAGTTAAAGCCCCGGATACTGACGCGCGCGTCACCATCGCCCCCACCCTGGCTCGTAGCATATACGCCCGGCGTAGAGTTCAGGATCAACGGAAGATCCCTGCTGCCAAGGTCCTCCTGGATTTTTTTGGTATCGATATTAGAGAAGGCCACCGGTGTTTCACGCTGAATCGCAATATCGGTAGTCACTTCCACTTCGGCGAGCTCATTGGTAGATAAGGTGAAGTCTACAAACACAGGCTTGCCCTTTGCGGTAATCTTTCTCTCCATTGCTTTATAGCCGATGTAAGATGCTTTCACCAGGTAGCTCCCCGAATCCACGCTGAAAGAAAAGGCGCCGTCAATATCCGTCGACGTATTTTTTCCTTCACCGTAAATGATGATAGCGCCTACAATAGGCTCATTGGTAATGGCATCTTTGATCACACCCTGTACTTTGGTTTTTTGAGAAAAGCCAAGGCAGGCGATCATCATAAAAATAAAAGAAATCGTAAATCTCATATTTCCGGCTGAATAAAAATCCCGCCGAAAGAGCGGGATTTTATGATTTTAATTGATTATTCGATGATCAGCTTCTTGATCGTTTGATTATTATGCTCGTCTAAGAGACTGATAAAATAAACGCCTTTACCAAGGTCAGAGATATTGATCACTTCACCGGAAATTGTGTTATTGGATTTGATGGTTTTTACCATCTGGCCTGTCACAGAATAAATCTCTGCCCTGATGATTGCATTAACTGACTGCAACATCACTGTATTTTTGGCCGGGTTAGGGTATACATTCACAGCAAATGATTTGTTAAGCTCTTTCACGCTTACCACCTCGCAATCGCAGGTGTGAGAACCTAATCCTGTGAAGGTATTTACCCTTAAAGAATCCCACTGAACAGAAGGATTAAACGAGTTGAATGCCGGATTCACAGATACACCGGTTTTCACACTTGCCTTACGCCTCATGGTTTTGTCCTGTGTCCAATATTGCATAAAGTACGGACCGTACTGAGCCGTTGTATAGCCGGCAGGCATGCTGGCATAAGGAGCTAAGCTTGTCCAGCCAGCTGTAGGGCTTGCTGTACCCGAAGAGTTGGTAGGCTGCTCGCCTCTGCAGGCAAAAATATCCACGTCTACCCAGTTAGAGCCTACCTTTTTTTGCAAAGCCAGGGCGTCGTCACCGTTAAAGCACATCACACGGCTGTTTCCTGTACCTGTAGCACAGCCAGGGCATAATAAAGTATCGGCAGCAGCCTGTAAAGCGGCATCGATCGGTGCAGTCTGGCCTGTTCCGTTAGGATCGGTCAGGTTCAGGGCAATCACATAGGCTTTATAAGGAGCTAAGGTAATGTTAGTTGGCAGCTGCATCTCACCTTCAACCGGTGTAAAGGATGTATTCCCATTGTCATGCCTTAAGATACGGTAATTAGCCAGGCTGATAGGCGCAGAAGAGGCATTATAGATCTCAAGCGCTTTGTTGTTTCCTGTTCCTTCTACATACTCGGAAATGATCAGGTCTGAACAATTTTGCGCATTACCTGCTAAGGACGCAGCAATAAATGATAAGCTAAGTAAAATTTTTTTCATGATGTTTGGGTTTAATTTTTGTTGTACTTCGGCAAAAGCGGTTTAAGGCGGATCCCAGAATAGCTCTCCTCTTATAGGGTGGTCACTTCTTGCGGTACAAAGATATTACAAAAAGCCCTGATAACAAGCACTTGTGAATAAATATGACATTTAGTTAAGAAAGATTTAACAATTCCTTAAGTAAATCCGCCGGGACTTAAAAAGGCCTTAAAAAACCAATTCATAAGTAAAATTACGGACGCTTTCACTCCATGGATAAAACCCGTCATTCCTACATTCAGCGTTGAAATTTTCATTTTTTAACGTTGAACTCAGGCAATAAAAAGTATATTTGTTTTGTTAAAATACACCGTAATGACGACTAAATTCCTCCAGATTGCCCTTGTGGGCCTGTCCTTTTCAGGTTTTGCACAAAAAGCGGTCAACTTTACCGTGAGCGGCACGCTCAAAAAGGTAACAGGCAGCTATGCTTACATTCACCACAAATGGGACAATAAAGATATTACCGACAGCGTAAAGGTAAAAAACGGCGCGTTCAGCTATGCCGGTAAGACCAACGAGCCCAACATGTACTGGATCACCAGAGGCCGCAACATCAACGAGCAGCCTAACCTGGTATTCTTCGTCGATGGCGGAAAAACCACCATCAATGCCTCGGTGGACGGCCTACCGTAAGGAAATGTGCAGGGTGGCGCCACTCAGAAAGACTACCAGGCCTATAACGCCATGATGATGGGCTTCGGCATGAAGCAGCAGGACATGGTGAACCGCTACAACGAAGCCCGCAACAGGGGCGACGCCACGACGATGAACGCCGTGCAGATGGAATACCAGAACATGGAGAAGGAGGTGAAATCCTCCCTGGATAATTTCATCAAAGCGCACTCCAAATCTGCGGTGAGCGGCTACGCGATCTACTACAATTACCAGAATGCTCCCAACGTGCAGCCCGAGGAGCTGGAGCGCGTGGTGGGCCTGCTCGACAAATCCATCCTCGATACCAAATACGGCAAGCTGGCCCAGGAAAAGCTGAAACAGCTGAGAGGCACCATGATCGGCTACCCGGCTGCAAATTTCGCACAGGCCGATCCGGATGGGAAAATGGTGAACCTGACCGACCTGAAAGGAAAATACGTATTGGTTGATTTCTGGGCAAGCTGGTGCGGGCCCTGCCGGGCCGAAAACCCGAATGTGGTGAATGCCTTCAATAAGTATAAGGACAAAGGCTTTACCGTGCTGGGCGTATCCTTCGACCAGAACCGCGAAAAATGGCTGCAGGCCATCCAGGCCGATAAGCTCACCTGGACACAGGTAAGCGACCTGAAAGGCTGGGGCAACGAAGCCGGCAAGCTCTACGGCATCAGCAGCATTCCTCAAAACCTTCTGCTCGACAAAGAGGGAAAGATCATTGCTAAAAACCTGCGCGGCCCTGAGCTGGACTCTAAGCTGGAAGAAGTGATCAAGTAAGCCAGGCGCTTATCGCCCCGCCGGCTGCTGCCGGATTCTCTTCGCCTGACCCGAAAAATGAAAAACTATTAAAACAAATGATAAATTTGCTCTCCAACAAAACACTCACTTTATGAAGAAACGTACTTTAGGACTCCTATCTCTTTCGGCTATTAGCCTGGCCACCTTTGCCCAAACAGCTTCCACCGACCCGGTGATCATGACCGTCAACGGCAAGCCTGTCTACAAAAGCGAATTTGAAAATGTGTACAAAAAAAACAGTGGCAAGGAAGTCAGTAAAGAGCCTAAATCGGTGAAAGAATACGTTGACCTGTTCTCCACCTTTAAGATGAAAGTATTTGAAGCGGAAGCAAACGGCCTGGATACGAATATCACCTTCAAAACCGAGCTGGCAGGCTACCGCAGGCAATTGGCCTCTCCATACCTGACCGATAAGAACGTGAACGAGGCCTTGCTGCACGAAGCGTATGAGCGTATGAAAACAGAGGTAAAAGCCTCACATATCCTGGTGCGCGTTGAGGAAGACGCCTTACCGAAGGACACCATCGAAGCCTATACCCGCATCATGATCATCCGCGATGCGAGCCTGGGCAAAGCGCCGAGTGCGGCGAAGATCGCAGAATATGAGGCGATCCTGAAAAAAAGCTCTGCGGGCCTCACCAAAAACTCTTCACATGCCGACAGCCTCCAATTCAAGCAAAGACTGGATGCTGTGAAAAGCCTGGCCCAGGTAGCAAATGCCAGCGGCGACAAATTTGACGCCGCGGCCAGAAAAGCATCGGAAGATCCTTCTGCGAAGGACAACGGCGGGGATCTGGGCTATTTTACTTCCCTGCAAATGGTATATCCTTTCGAGAACGCAGCTTTTGAGACCAAACCAGGCGAAGAAGGCATGCCGATCAGAACGCGCTTCGGATACCATGTGCTGAAAGTGTATGACAAGCGCCCGAGCCAGGGCGAGATCCTCACCGCGCATATCATGGTGAAGTTTCCGAAAGAAGCCGGAGAAAAAGAAAAAGCGGAGCTGAAAGGCAAGATCGACGAGATCTACACGAAGCTGCAGGCTGGCTCTAAATTCGAGGACCTCGCCAGGCAGTATTCCGACGATAAACCAAGCGCCGAAAAAGGCGGGCAGCTGCAATGGTTCGGCAGCAGCCGCATGCCGATCGAATTTGAGAAAGCGGCCTTTGCCCTCAAAAACAACGGCGACTACAGCCAGCCTTTCGAGACCAAATACGGATGGCACATTGTGAAGCGCCTCGACAAAAAAGGCCTGATGAGCTATGACGAAATGAAAGGCGACCTGAAGCAGCGCATCAACAAAGACAGCAGGAGCCAGGCCGGACAGGCTTCCCTGATCGAAAAGCTGAAAAAGGAATACAACTTCAAAGAGAATCCATCTGCGCGCAAGGAGCTGCTGAAAACCCTCGACAGCACCGTTTACCAGGGCAAATGGGAAGCTAAGAAAGCGGAAAAAGTAGGCCGGAAGGAATTATTCCGCCTGACCTATAACCAACAGGACATCAAAAATGCCAAGCAGGTGATTTACGGCACCGACGACCTGGCCCGCTATATCGAGCTGCACCAGACAGCCAGGCAGCCTATGGACAACAACATGTTCTTACAACAGTCGTACAAGGAAATGGTAAATACGGCGATCATCGCATTTGAGGATTCCCTCCTCGAGCAGAAATATCCTGATTTCAAAAGCCTTCTGAAGGAATACCGCGACGGTATTTTATTGTTTGACCTTACCGACCAGAAAGTATGGAGCAAAGCGGTGAAAGACACTGCCGGCCTGAGGGATTTTTATAATAAGAACAAAAACAACTACCTGTGGGATGAGCGCGCAGAGGTAACCGTATACAACTGTGCCGACGAGAAGGTGGCGAAGGAAGTGCGCGCAATGCTTAAGAAAAAGAAAAGTGAGAAAGAGATCACCGAGGTGATCAATAAGACGTCGAAGCTTAATGTTTCGGTAGAGAACATCACTTACCTGAAAGGCGAGAACAAGGATGTGGATGCCAGCTGGAAGGAAGGCGTGATTGCCACCGACATTAAGAAGGACAATAACGTGCAGGTGCTGGTGGTGAACAAGGTATTGGGCAAGACGCCGAAAACCATTCCGGAAGCCAAAGGCATGATTACCGCCGACTACCAGAATTACCTGGAAAAGGAATGGCTGGCCTATCTGAAAAACAAATATTCGGTAAAAGTAAACGAAGACGTTTTAAACACAGTAAAATAAGAGTTGATGCAGGAAAAGAGGCTGTAACAATCATATGCTACAGCCTCTTCCTTTTATAACCTAACATGCACGGCGGCCCCCTATACCCATTCTGCTACCTGATCTCCGGAGCCATGCTGATGTTGTCGGCCTGCAGCGGCAAGCCCCAGGCGGCAAGCTCGCCCGAAGGAAAAGTGATCGCCAAGGTAAATGCGGCCACCCTCACGGATAAAGAAACGGAGCACCTGGTGCCGGAAGGCATCAGCGGCGCCGACAGCCTTGCCTTTCTGCGCAACTATGTGAACAAATGGGCCTACAACGAGGCTTTCTACCAGCAGGCCCTGAACTACCTGAGCGAGGAGGAGCTCGACATCAGCAAAGAGCTCGACGATTTCAAAAAAGAGCTGCTCAGCTACCGCTTCGAAAAAAAGCTCATCAACGACAAGCTGGATACGAACGTGACGGATGCCGAAATAGAAAGCTATTACAATGCCAATGCCGAGAACTTTTTACTGAAAAGCAACATCGTGAAGGTGCTGTACATTAAAACGCCGGTATCGATCCCTAACCTCGACAAGTTCAAAAAGCTCTGCTATTCGAACAATCCCAAGGATGCCGAGCAGCTGAAGAACCTGTGCATCCAGTATGCCAACAACTATTACATGAACGACGATACCTGGCTGATGTTCGACGATCTGAAAAAGGAGATGGCGCAGCTGAACGAGGTGCCCGAGTATACGGTAGAGAAAGGAAAAACCTTCGAGTTTACGGATGTGGCCAGCTTTTACTTTTTGAAGATCCTGGACGTCAAGTCCAAGAACACCCTCTCCCCGCTCAACTTCGAAAAGAACAATATCCGGAACATGCTCATCAACCAGAGAAAGCAGAAGCTCATCAACAGCATTAAAAAGGACTTTTTCGATAAGGCGAAAAGCAATAAGGAATTGGAAATTTATAACTAACTTCGTGTGGCTCTAAACCCGCACCAACAAACGCATACAGAAATACACACTCAGGAGATAGCCCCGTTAAGGTCAAGCATAAAACGCGAATAGTTGAATTGGCTTACCATACCGCATCAGGCGGCACGAGTGATGACACTAACAAACACTAATACCGACATAATGAAATTCAAACTTATTGCTCTGCTCTGCATCGTTTTTTCCATCAGCAACGCGCAGCCTCAGATCCTCGACAAGGTGATCGCCGTTATCGGAAAAAATCCGCTCCTGCTTTCGGAGGTGGAGACCAACCTCCTGCAGGAAAAAGAAAAAAGCAGCGGAGATAGCCAAAATATGCGCTGCAAGGTATTCGAGGACCTGCTCTTTCAGAAGCTCCTGCTATCGCAGGCCGACAGGGACAGTATTACCGTGGCCGACGCGGAGCTTGATGCCGAGCTGAACAAGCGGATCAATTACTATGTGGGCATGCTGGGCAGCGAGGAAAAATTTGAAGCTTTCTATGGCAAACGCATCAGCGTGTTTAAGGAAGAGCTGAGGGACGATGTGCGGAACCAGATGATGGCGCAGAAAATGCAGCAAAAAGTGACGGGCGATACGAAGCTGACTCCGGGTGAGGTTCGCGCCTACTTCAACACCCTCAACGCCGATAGCTTTCCGCTGATCAACTCGGAGCTGGAGATTGCGCACATCGTGAAAAAGCCACCGGTATCGGATGAAGCGAAAGCAGAGGTGCGCTCACAGCTCGAAAAATACAGGCAGCGTGTGCTGAACGGGGAAAGCATGAGCGTAATCTGTGCCCTGTACAGCGAGGATCCGGGATCGGCCAGGAACGGCGGACGCTACGAAGCCGTGATGCGTGGCACGATGGTGCCGGAGTTTGAGGCTGTCGCCTTCCGCCTGAAACCGGGCGAGGTGTCCGAGATCTTTCAAACGACCTATGGCCTGCATTTCATTCAGCTGATTTCCCGCAAAGGCGAGGTCCTCGACCTGAGGCACATCCTGATGTCGCCGAAAATTTCGCAGGCCGATATCTTCAAAGCCAAGCAGCAGCTCGACAGCATCCGCAACCTGATCGTGGAAGGGCAGATCAGCTTTTCGGACGCGGCCTTCAAATACAGCGACGATCCGGACACACGCCAGAACGGCGGCACCCTGGTAAATCCGAATACGGCCAGCACGCGCTGGCAGCTCGAAGAGCTCGGGCAAATGGACCAGAACCTCGTGTTTATGTTCGAAAACCAGATGAAAACGGGCGATGTGAGCCCGGTGATTCAGTACGTAGGCCCGGATGCCAAGCAGGGCTGGCGCATCATGTACCTGAAATCGCGCTCAGAGCCTCATAAGATTAACTATAAGGACGATTATACCAAACTGCTCAGCATGGCTACCTACGACAGGCAAAAGAACCTGATCACCTCCTGGATCGGAAAAAAATCGAAAACCACTTACATCAAGATCGACGATGAGTTCAACAGCTGCAAGCTGGAGTATAACTGGACGATTACACCGTAGGAGAGAAAATTGACGAATGAATTATTTACAAAGGACAAATCAGAAGGGGCAGCAATTTGTAAATTGTCATTTTTAAAATTGTAATTATCGAAACATTGACAAATGAATTATTTACAAAGGACAAATCAGAAGGGGCAGCAATTTGTAAATTGTCATTTTTAAATTGTAATTAATTATCATATGAACTATAAAAACGATGTGGAAGCCATAGACGCCTTTGTAGAAAAGTACAGGGCGCTGAACAAAGAAATCGGAAAAGTGATCGTAGGGCAGCAGGATACGGTGAAGAATGTGCTGATCTCTATTTTCTGCAAAGGGCATTGCCTGCTGGTAGGCGTTCCGGGCCTGGCCAAAACCCTGCTGGTGAACACCATTTCCGATGTGCTGGGCCTGGAGTTTAACCGGATCCAGTTTACGCCCGATCTGATGCCGAGCGACATTGTGGGCTCCGAGATCCTGGATGAGCACCGCAACTTCAAATTCATCAAAGGCCCTTTATTCGCCAACATCGTGCTGGCCGACGAGATCAACCGGACGCCTCCTAAAACGCAGGCTGCCCTGCTGGAGGCCATGCAGGAGAGAACGGTAACGGCGGCGGGTAAAAAATACGAGCTGGGAAATCCGTTTTTCGTACTGGCTACCCAGAACCCGATCGAGCAGGAAGGCACCTATCCCCTGCCCGAGGCTCAGCTCGACCGTTTCATGTTCAACGTATGGCTCGATTACCCGAGCTTCCGGGAAGAGCTGGATGTGGTGAAGAATACCACCACCGATAAAAAGCCCGAGCTTAACAAGATCATCTCTGCCGACGAGATCATTTATTTCCAGAACCTGATACGCAAAATTCCGGTAGCCGACAATGTGCTGGAGTATGCCGTGAAGCTGGTGAACAAGACACGCCTCAACTCAGAGTTCAGCGCGGAAGTTACCAAAAAATACCTGGCCTGGGGCGCCGGTCCGCGTGCCTCACAATACCTGGTGCTGGGGGCCAAATGCCACGCCGCCATCAACGGCAAGTACAGTCCCGACATCGAGGATGTGAAGGCGGTGGCCAACCCTATCCTGAGGCACCGCATCATCCGCAACTACAAGGCGGAAGCCGACGGCGTCAGCATTGAAAGTATTATTGAACAATTAAAATAAAAGACCAAAAAAGACGAAAGGAATTAAAAAGATTGAAGGGATGCGAGGATACCGCAGGCTGATCATGCCGCGGCGTGACCCGAAGCCAAGGTCCGGAAAGTCAAGGGGGATGGAAATAAAAGACAAAAATTCATTCTCTGACTCTATAGATCTTTCACTCTTAATTCTCTAATCACTTTTCACTAACCACTATTTCACCAAATACATGAGCAAACTGATCCTCGCCAACGATGGCATCGACGCTGTAGGAAAAAGCCTCCTGGAAAAAGCAGGCTTCACAGTGATCACCGAAAAGGTAGCCCAGGAGAACCTGGCCAAAGAAATCAACGACAAAGGCTACGTGGCGCTTACCGTGCGCAGCGCTACCAAAGTGAGAAAAGACCTGATCGATGCCTGCCCTGGCCTGAAAGTGATTGGCCGCGGCGGCGTGGGCATGGACAACATCGATGTGGAGTATGCCCGCTCCAAAGGCATTCAGGTGATCAATACACCGGCCGCCTCCAGCAATTCGGTAGCGGAGCTGGTATTTGCGCATTTGTTCAATGCCGTGCGCTTTGTGTACGACAGCAATCGCCAGATGCCGAACACAGGCAACACCAGATTCGAAGAGCTGAAAAAAAATTATTCCAAAGGAATTGAGCTGCGCGACAAAACGATGGGCATCATCGGCTTTGGGCGCATCGGGCAGTATACCGCCAAAATTGCCTTAGGCTGCGGCATGAAGGTACTGGCCTACGATCCTTTTGTGAAAGAAGCGAAGCTGCACCTCGATATTCACGGCACGCAGGGAGTGGATGTAACCATCCATACCGTGAGCCTGGAAGAGCTGATTGCTCAGGCTGATGTGATCTCGATGCACGTGCCGGGTGGAAAAATGATCACCGCCAAAGAAATCGCGCAGATGAAGCAGGGCGTGATCCTGGTGAATGCCGCACGCGGCGGTGTGATCGACGAAGCCGATCTGCTCGAAGGCCTGAGCTCCGGAAAGATCGCCCATGCCTGCCTCGATGTGTTTGAGAACGAGCCTACTCCAAATGAGGCCTTGCTGAAACATGCCCGGATCTCTTTAACACCGCACATCGGCGCTGCTACCAACGAAGCGCAGGAGCGCATCGGGGTAGAACTGGCAGAGAAGCTCATCGAAGCGCTGAAATAAGAACAGAGGGCCTGAGCCAGCCTGAAACACGCAAGGGCCATTCACGCATAACAACATGAAACACAGCGAAGACCTGATCGGGTGGGACGACTTTACGAAAGTGGAGATGCGCGTCGGAACCATTACCGGCGCCGAAGTGTTTAAGGAAGCGAAAAAGCCGGCCTATAAGCTCACCGTGGATTTCGGCGACTACGGCATCAAACGCTCTTCTGCCCAGATCACCAGGCTTTACAAGCCGGAAGAGCTCATCGGCAAGCAGGTGATCGCTGTCATTAATTTCCCTGCCAAGCAGATCGCGACGTTGCAGAGCGAGTGCCTGATCATGGGCGCGGTAGACGGCGATGAGGTGACGCTTCTGAGCGCCGACAAGCCTGTAAAAAACGGTTTGAGGATCGGCTAGCCCCGCCCCTGCCCGGCTCCCAATTAAAAATACGACCTGCAAAGGACGATAAGGCCGGTGACTGAACGGAACCGAAGGCACCGGCGAAGCTTATTGACAACAGGCTGCTCATTTCTCCCAACATTCTTTAACAATAATGCATCCTCATTCCCGTTAAATCTATTATCTTTGTAAACCTTGAAAAAATCTGCGATCTATATCCTGTTGCTAGCCGCCCTGTGTTTTGCCGGCTGCGATGGCTATAACAAGCTCCTGAAAAGCAAGAACTACGAGCTGAAGCTGGAGCGGGCCAACGACTACTACACCAAAGGGAACTATGTGAAAGCCAGCGCGCTGTATGAGGAGCTGATCCCGGTATATAAAGGCGATCCGAAAGCCGAGGAGATCTATTACTATTTTGCCTACTGCACCTATTACCAGGGCGATTATGCGCTGGCTCAATACCATTTCAAAAATTATTACCGCAGCTTTCCGGCCGGCAAACATGCCGAAGAAGCGCTCTTCATGAATGCCTACTGCTACTATCTGAATTCGCCCATTTACAAGCTCGACCAAACCGATACCAAAAATGCCATGGCCGAGCTGCAGAACTTTGTGGACCAGTTTCCGGAAAGCTCCAGGATCGATTCCTGCAACAAAATCTCGGATCTCCTGAGGGCCAAGCTGGAGCATAAGGACTACGATATTACCAAGCAGTATTTCAACATCACGGATTACAAAGCGGCGATCGTATCGGCCAAAAACTTCATGAAGGAGTTCCCGGAATCGCGCAATATTGACGAAATGTTGTTCCTGACCGTGGATTCCTATTACCTCCTGGCAGTTAACAGCCTGGAAACCAAGAAAGTAGAAAGATTGGATTTAGCTATGGAAACTTATTTAAAATTGTTAGATTTGTACCCCAAAAGCAGCTATTTGCAAAGGGCAGAAAGTATCTATGAGAGCTGCCAGAGAATGAAAAGTAACATAAACAAACTATAAACGATGGATTTCAAAAAAACAAACGCAGAATCAAGCACAGTGACACGTGATATCAGGAGATTTGACGGACCTACAGGCAATATTTATGAAGCGGTAGCGATCATCTCCAAGCGTGCCAACCAGATCAGCTCTGAAATGAAAGAGGAGCTTTCTTCTAAATTAGCTGAGTTTGCAAGCCATTCTGACAACCTGGAAGAGATCTTCGAGAACAGGGAGCAAATTGAGATCTCTAAATTCTACGAAAAATTACCTAAGCCATCTCTGATCGCTGTTCAGGAATATTTAGAAGACAAAACGTATTACAGAAATCCCAGCAAGGATTAATGGTACACGACTGATCATAAGACCCAAATACCCTTGTATTTGGGTTTTTGTTTTATTAGTGAGGCCCGGTTTTATAATTCTGAGCTTTTGAAATCCGGAAAGTAGAAAAAGTAAAAATCAAAGAGCGGGATCTTGCAGATCTTTTTTATGATGACCTTAAAACACAAACATATTTTACTGGGCATTACCGGGGGCATTGCTGCCTATAAATGCGCCAGCCTGGTTCGCCTGTTCGTCAAGGAAGGCGCCCGCGTAAAAGTAGTGATGACCAAAGCCGCCGGAGATTTTGTGACGGCGCGCACACTGTCTGTGCTGAGCAAGGAGGAAGTGGTGACGGATTTTTTTGACAGCAGCAACAACTGGAATAACCACGTGGCCCTTGCCGAATGGGCAGATGCCATGGTCATTGCACCGCTCACGGCCAATTCGCTGGCCAAGCTGGCCACGGGGCTCTGCGATAATATCGTCACGGCCTGCTACCTTTCGGCGCGCAGCAAGGTATTTGTGGCTCCGGCCATGGACCTGGACATGTACCAGCATCCTACCGTCAAAACCAACCTGGAAACGCTCCGCCGGAACGGCAACCTGGTGATCCCTGCCGAAAGCGGCGAGCTGGCCAGCGGCCTCAGCGGCGAAGGCCGGATGGCCGAGCCGGAGCATATCCTGGAATTCGTGAGGCGTACATTGGAAGAGCAGCTTCCGCTCAGCGGAAAAAAAGTGCTGGTAAACGCCGGCCCTACCTACGAAGCCATCGACCCGGTGCGCTTCATCGGCAACCGCTCCTCGGGCAAAATGGGCGTAGCCCTGGCCGATGCCTTTGCCAAAGCGGGCGCCGATGTGACGCTGGTGCTGGGACCTTCCCACGAGCGCCCGAAGGAAAGGAACGTGACGCTGGTGGCTGTTGAAAGTGCGGAGGAGATGTACCAGGCTTGCAGCCGCCTCTTCCCGGAAGCGGCCATCGCTGTATTATCGGCAGCCGTGGCCGATTACAGGCCCGGCAAGGTTTCCGAATCCAAGATCAAGAAACAGGATGCCGGCTTTTCACTGGAGCTGGTAAAAACCACCGACGTGCTCGAAACGCTCGGCAAACAGAAGACACACCAGATCCTGGCGGGCTTCGCCCTGGAAACCAACAACCTCATGGAGTACGCCATGGCGAAGATCCAAAAGAAGAACCTGGACTTTATCGTGGCCAACTCGGCGGTGGAACAAGGCGCCGGCTTTGGCACGGATACCAATAAGGTAACGATTATTGATAAACACAATAAAATCACTAATTTTGAGTTAAAAAGCAAGCAGGAGGTGGCGAAGGATATCGCTGATTTTGCGATCAAATTATTACAGACACATGCGTAAATACAGTCTCTTCATTATTGTTCTTCTCATGACCCGCCTGGTTTCCGGCCAGGAGCTCAATTGCCAGGTGACCATCACCAACCAGATCCAGGGAACACAGGAAAAGGTGATCCTGGACCAGTTGCAGAAAGCGATTTTTGAGTTCATGAACAATACCAAATGGACGAGGGATAACTATACCACCAACGAGCGCATCGATTGCTCGATTCTCATCAACGTCACCAGCAAGATAGGAACGGATGATTACAAAGCCACCATTCAGATCCAAAGCAGGCGGCCAACCTACAGAAGCTCTTACAATACCCCGGTGTTCAATTACTTCGATGAGAACTTCGTGTTCAGGTACGGGCAATTCCAGCAGCTGGAATTCAACATCAACACCTTTGCCAATAACCTGACGTCTGTGCTGGCTTACTACGCCTACATCATCATCGCCAACGACTACGACACCTACTCCAACCTCGGTGGAACGGAGTATTATCAAAAAGCGCAAACCATTGTTTCCAATGCACAGGGAGCCAGCGAGTTCGGCTGGAAGTCATCCGAAAGCAACAAGAACAGGTACTGGATCGTGGAAAACGCCTTGCAGCCGGTGTTTCAGCCGCTCAGGGAGTGCCTGTACCTCTATCACCGCACAGGCCTCGACATCATGAATGACAAGCCGGATGACGGCAGAAAGGCCATCCTGAACTCAACCGACCTGCTGGTGAAGGTCTACAACGACCGCCCGGCTTCTTTTATCCTGGAATTGTTCTTCAATGCCAAAGCCGACGAGCTGGTCAATATTTTTTCGAAGGGCCTGCCCGAAGAGAAGAACAAAGCCCTCGAAAATCTGTCGAAGGTCAATCCTACCAACTCTAACAAGTACTCCAAAATACAGGGAAACTGATATTCTCTTCCCGCTTTTGATGGGATGAAAAAAACAGAAGCAGCTGTTTTTTAATCAGCATTATAATAACGACTGTACCATTTCAAAAAACCGACGAATGCGGAATTTGAAATGAGCAATGAGTAAATTTACCTGACCACTCTTGTATACACCTGATACAAAGTGTATTCTTTTTTTGGTGTAAAGATTGTTTTGCATAGCTTTGCGCAAAAAAATCCACATGATAAAGAAATGTATTGTATTGCTGGCAGGTATGATGGTCGCCAGAACTCCTTTGTATTCACAGGATATCAGAAAAGACGAAGCTGCCAAGATGCAACTGGAGGCTGAAAAGCTGAAAGGAATTGCTGCAGACAGTATCAAGAGCTGGAAATTCGGAGGTGTGATCTCTCTCAACGGACAACAGGTATCCCTTACCAACTGGGCAGCCGGTGGTAGCAACTCGATTTCATTCGGAGGTATTATTTCAGGATTTGCCCGTTACAAAAAAGGCAAGGACACCTGGGATAACCAGATTGACCTTGGCTACGGCATTATTAAACAGGGAACAAATAAACAATGGTGGAAAACGGATGATAAGATCCAGATAACCTCCAAATATGGCAGGCAGGCGTTTAAGAAATGGTATTACACCGCCCTTGGCGACTTCAAAACCCAGTTTACGGAAGGTTACAACTACCCTAACGACTCTGTGTATATTTCCCGCTTTATGGCTCCCGGCTACCTGGTAGTGGCCCTGGGTCTTGACTACAAGCCGAATGACCATTTCTCCTTATTCATCGCTCCTGTGACAGGTAAATTCACCTTCGTGAATGACGACAGCCTTGCCCGTTACGGCGCTTATGGTGTACAGAAAGAGATCAGGGATCCTTATGCCGGCGGAGCCATCACACAGAACTATAAGACACACCGCGAGGAGTTCGGTGCCTACCTGAAAATGCAGTACCAGACGAAGATCATGGAGAACGTCACATTTCAGACCATGTTAGAGCTCTTCTCCAACTACCTGCATCACCCGGAGAATATTGACGTGAACTGGACAACCTTAACCACGCTGAAAGTAAATAAATACATCTCCGCAACCCTTACCACGCAGCTGATCTATGACGACGACATCGACCTGATGCGCACTGCCGGCGACAAAAAAGGAACCATGGGCCCGGATGTACAATTCAAACAGGTACTGGGCGTAGGCTTCAACTACAAGTTCTAAAACTACCTGAGACACGACACTATTAATTGCAAAAGCCTTCACCATGTGAAGGCTTTTTTGATTTCTGTCAGTTCGGGCGCAGTCGATAACAAACAGAACATCATTAGAACGGTTCTCGACTTCGCCCGGACTGAGAAGCCCTTGACTGAAGCTCTCGAAACAGGAGATTGCTTCGCCTCCTGGCGTCGGCTCCCAATGACGGGCTACTTCGCACTCAGCGTCACGTAAGGGATGATCATTTCCTCGAGGCTGACGCCGCCATGCTGAAAGGTGTTCTTGTAATAGTTCACATAGTGGTTATAGTTATTCGGGTAAGCGAAGAACTTATCCTCTCTCGCGAAGATATAGCGCGTGCTGACATTCTGCTTCGGCAAGAAGGCATCGGCAGGATTTTTGATCTCGAACACTTCCTTCGGATTGTAATCGAGCGCCTTGCCCTGCTTGTAACGCAGATTGGTATTCACGTTCTTGTCGCCTACCACTTTGCTCGGCTCTTTCACATGCACGGTGCCGTGATCGGTGGTGATGACGAGCTTCGCATTTTTGGAGGCGATGAATTTGATCATGTCCAGCAAAGGCGAATGCTCGAACCAGGACACGGTGAGGCTCCGGTATGCCGGCTCATCGTCGGCCAGCTCCCGGATCATTTCAAGCTCCGTGCGGGCATGGCTCAGCATGTCCACGAAGTTATACACGATCACATTCAGCTTGTTCTGCATCAGGTTCGACATGTTCTCCGACAGCTTCTTGCCCGCTGCAAAGTTGGTGATCTTGTTATAGCTCATCTTCACATCCCTGCCCAGGCGCTTCAGCTGCGCGGCGAGGAAATCCTCCTCATGCATGTTCTTGCCGCCTTCGTCCTCGTCGTTCTTCCACCACTCCGGATGGCGCTTTTCCATTTCGCTTGGCAGAAGGCCGGAGAACAGGGCATTGCGGGCATACTGCGTGGCGGAAGGAAGGATGCTGAAAAACAGCTCCTCGCTGTCTATCTTAAAATAATCCTGGATAATGGGCTGGATCATTTTCCACTGATCGTAACGCAGGTTGTCGATCACCACCAGGAAGGTACAGGCATTGTGGTCCAGGTTGGCGAAGAATTTATTCTTGAGCAGGGTGTGGCTCATCGTCGGAGCGTTCTTGTCGGAGCCGTTGAGCCAGCCGATGTATTTCTTCTCGATGAACTTAAAGAACTGCAGGTTGGCATCGGCTTTCTGCATGCGCAGCACATCGAGCATACCTTTGTCCTGGGCCTGGTCCATTTCCAGCTCCCAGTATACAATCTTTTTGAATACTTCCTGCCATTCCTGCCAGCTGAGGTTGTCCGACAGGGTCATACCGATCTGCCCGAACTCCTTACGGTATTCCGTATTCGTTTTTTCGGATACGAGGCGTTTGTTGTCGAGCGCTTTTTTCAACGAGAGTAGGATCTGGTTCGGGTTCACCGGCTTGATGAGGTAATCGGCGATCTTGCTGCCGATCGCATCCTCCATGATGTATTCCTCCTCGCTTTTGGTGATCATGATCACCGGAAGCTCCGATTTGATCTGCTTGATCTTGGTGAGGGCTTCGAGGCCGGTGATGCCGGGCATATTCTCGTCGAGCAGCACCGCCGAGATGTCGTTGTTCTCTTTCACGATGTCGATGGCCTCATCGCCGCTGAGCGCGGTAATGATCTCATAACCTTTCTGGTTTAAAAATAAAATGTGGGGTTTGAGTAATTCTATTTCGTCGTCGGCCCAGAGAATGGTTATTTTTTCCATAGTAGTGTTTTTAAGGTTATACGCTATAACCCTGAGGATATTGCGTGGTTACAAAGTAAATTATTCAGGCGTTATTTTTCCGGTTTCCGCTGACAAAAAAAGTTAAGAGTGGAGCACGGCCAGAGCGGCACAGGCGTAGAGCCCTGCGGTTTCCGTGCGCAGGCGTGTATCGCCGAGGCTCACCGGCCGGTAGCCTGCCTCCAGGGCCAGCCTGATCTCGTCGCCCGTAAAATCGCCCTCCGGCCCTATCAGCACACAATACGATTTGCCCGGAGCTATCATATCTTTAATCTTCTTTTTCTCCTCCTTTTCGCAGTGAGCGATCAGCTTCACTTCCGCTGTCGCGCTTTTGATAAATTCCCTGAACTCCACTAAAGGATCCACCACAGGAAGCCAGGCCTGCTGGCTTTGCTTGACAGCACTCTCGACCACTTTACGGAGGCGCTCCTCCTTCACTACCGTGCGCTCCGAATTCTTGCATTTGATGCTCGTGATGCGGTCGATGCCTATTTCCACGGCTTTCTCCACAAACCACTCGATGCGCTCGATGTTCTTGGTAGGCGCAATGGCGATCTGCAGCTCGTAGCTCTTCCCCTTCCCCACCGTTTCCTTATTGCTGAGCGATACGGCGCACTGCCTGGCATGGGCCGCCTCGATCCTACCGATAGCGCGGGTTCCCTTTCCATCGATCACCTGTATGGTGTCGCCGACCTTATGCCTGAGCACTTTAACGCAGTGCAGGGATTCGTCCTCGTTTAAGATCGCTGCGTTGTTCTGGATGATGCCGAAAAATGTATTCATAGTTGCTACGAATATACGCATCTGTTTGCATCCGGCGTCAGACCCGGAAGGTTTTATAAACCTTCCGGGTCTTGCAGGGCTTTCCGGAACAGATGCGTATATTCGTAGGGATGAATTACCTCGCGCATAGCGTTTTATCTTTCGGCAATAACGAGCTTATTGTAGGCAACTTCATCGCCGACTCCATGCATGGCAACAACTTCAGCGGCCTGCCTGCCGGCATTGTGAGGGGCATTACGCTGCACCGCAAGATCGATTCCTTTACCGACGCCCATCCGGTATACCGCTCGAGCAAGCACCGCTTCCGTAAAGATTTCGATAAGTACAGCGGGGTGCTGATGGACATCATCTACGATCATTTCCTGGCGAAGAATTTCGACCGCTATTCTTCGGTTCCTTTGCAGGACTACGCCAGCGGCGTCTACAGGGTGCTGCACGACAATTTTGAGTTTCTGCCGGAGAATGCCAGGCGCTTCTACGGCTATATGACCGAGCGGAACATCCTTTTTCACTACTCCACCCTTGAGGGCATAGAAACCGTGCTGACGCACCTGAGCCACCGCATCAGGCACCGCTATGAGCTGCAGCTGGCCATGCCTATCCTGAAACGCGAGTATGAGGAGATCGAAACGGAATTCGGGGTGTTTTTTGAGGAATTGAGCAGCTTTTGCAAAAGCCAGCCGGAAGTCGAGGTTTAACGTCAGGCCATTTACAAAATGCATGTTAGATTTGGGCATGCCGTCACGACGCATCGTGACAGCCAGGCTATCACTCCAATCTTTTGCCGGCACAACTGCCCTTCGGCTACGCTCAGTATACAGCTCAGTGACCGGCAAAAAGGATTTCCGCCTGTCTACCGGCAGGTAGGCTCTATCCCCTCATGCGGACTTCACTGAAATTTTGGTGTATGACTCTTAGAAAATTGCTGCGCCAGGGACAGAGCGGTTTGTCTGAGCTCCTTTGCGTAACGATAGTGTAGCAAAGAGCGAGTAGCGATGGCCCGGCCCGCCAACCGGCGGGAGGCGCCCAAAAAAGTACGTCCTGTTCTATCACAATTTTCATGTTTTCAACAGCCCTTCGCCTAAAAACGGTAGATGGAATTCTGCGTATTATTGCGTGTAAATGCGTAAATTTGCCGAAATTTTCTCGAAATTCATGATTACAACTGATTTAGCGATTATTGGAGCCGGCCCCGTAGGCTTATTTGCCATCTTTGAAGCAGGTTTATTAAAAATGCGTTGTCATTTGATTGACTATTTACCACAGGCTGGCGGCCAGTTATCCGAAATATATCCCAAAAAACCGATTTACGATATCCCGGGCTATCCCACAGTGCTGGCCCAGGAGCTCATCGATAATTTACTGAAGCAGGCCGAGCCTTTTCACCCTACCTACACCTTTGGGGAGCGTATCGAAACCCTTGAGAAACGCGGCGAAGCAGACTTTTTGCTGGTGACAAACATGGGAACGGAGATTCAGGCCAAAGTGGTGGTGATTGCCGGCGGCCTGGGCTGCTTCGAGCCTCGCAAGCCGGAAGTGGAAGGCCTTGCCAGGTTTGAGAACGGCAAAGGAATCAACTATATGATCCTCGACCCGGAGAAATACCGCGGACAGCGTATGGTGATTGCCGGCGGCGGCGACAGCGCCCTCGACTGGGCCATCTTCCTGAGCGATATCTGCTCGGAGCTTACCCTGGTGCACCGCAGCGAATCCTTCCGTGGCGCACCCGACAGCGTGAACAAGGTGATGAAGCTGGCGGAAGAAGGCCGGATCAAATTATTGCTCAACACCAACCTGATATCGGTTGACGGAAGTGACAAATTGGAATCGGTAGCGATGATCAACTCCAAAACCCAGGAGAAAACAGCCATTGCCACCGATCACCTGATCCCGCTGTTCGGCTTAAGCCCTAAGCTGGGGCCGATTGAAAAATGGAACCTGAACATCGACAAGAACGCCATCGAGGTGAACACCGACGATTATTCAACGAATATTCCGGGGGTGTACGCCATTGGTGACATCAACACCTATAAGAACAAGCTGAAGCTGATTCTCTGCGGTTTCCACGAGGCGGCCCTGATGAGCCACAGCGCTTATAAATACATGAATCCGGGCGTGAAGTATACCATGAAGTATACCACCGTGAACGGCATCAACGAATTTTAAAGCTACTTCCGGCGGCTTCAGCATCAACGATAGGTTCTGCTCCTTTTTGGAAGGCTGGATGGGTGAGGCGCTTGGCGAACTGCCCTGCCCCGCCTACCGGGGATTCTGGTGCGATGGCGTGCTGATGAACCAGACGGAGAGCCACTATTCAAAAAAATACATTAACGACAAACGCAAAGCCCGGTTCCGGACATGGATCGGAAAAAACGGGCAGAGCCCTTACGATCTTTACCTGACGTTCGGGACCGAAGGCCCTGAGCCGTTATGCGCGGGGCCTGGACATCAGTGGCTGTATGCCTGGCAGCGGAACAGGCTTTTACATTGATCCGGAAAACCAGGTCATTATCGTTGAATTGTCTTAAATTAGCGGTATCGATCCCTCCACCCATTTTGGTAAAGTTGTATGAGAACAGAAATAGCCCTTGAAAATAACCGTTACGCACATATTGATTTTTTTGTGCAATGGCGCACCTACAAGGGTGTGCTGGAAGGCGTGCCTAACAGAAGCATCAATAACTGGTATATCGAGTGCGCCTTAAAGGACGCTGCAAGGTATTGCGGTAATACGCCGGTATACCTGATCGAGCCTAAACAAAAGATCCATCGTGAAAACACAACACGCCCCGAATACACGGTGATGTCGCTGCCGGAGGTGACCTGTATCGCCCAGCTTTCCTCCTACAAGCCTGTAAAAAATCCGGAGATGGTAGGCTCGGAGCTGGTGGTGGTATGGTACCAGGATACGATGGCCATGCCCATTGATGAGGCTATCCTGGACCAGATGAAGGCGATTAACTGGTCGGAGCTGGCCGTGGATTATGGGGATTAATTTCAAAGGATTGAACGATGAGCGACCATCATAACATCTTAACCGGCACCGATGCCGAAGCAATCAGAAAACTTCTGGAAGAACGCAGGTCTCAGAATACGCTGCATGAATGGATTACCCTGTACGAATCCATCTGGCACATGACCTATGCCAACGCCACCGATATGGACGAGCTGAAAGGCATGGACCTGGCGGAACAAATCGTTCTGATGAACCAGCAGGAAGATCTGGTTCCCAGGCCTTTATCCACGATAGAAGAAGTAACGGCGCTCGACCTGGGCGGCTTTCCGGATGCCGTTCTTTTCCCGGAGCTGAAGCGTTATAAGCAGCTCAAAAAGCTGGACCTGTGGGAGAACGGCCTGACCGAGATTCCGGCAGAACTTTTTGAGCTGTCGTCCCTGGAAGAGCTCCGGATCATCGACCCCATCCGGTACTTACCCGGGGACTTCGCCCGGCTGAAACAGCTATGCATCGAAGGTGAGGTCGAAGAGATCCCGGAGGCGTTTAAGGACATGGTACAGCTGCAAAGCCTGGAGCTGGACCTGAACAACCTGAAAGAGGTTCCTGCTTTCCTGGCAGAGCTTCCTCAGCTCAAAACCCTGAGTCTGGGCTATAACATGGAACTCCTGATCCCGCCTACCCTGATGACCCGATTCCAGGAAAAGGGAATCAGGCTGGACTACTGACCCTGACCCGGGAACACAATGCTCCAGGAGCAAGGGCCTTGTCTGCCAGCCGAAGCTCTGCTTTGCCATGATCCAAAAAAATCCATGATTTATAAATGGATTGTTTACTTTTGTAGTCCTATGACAGATATTAAAGTAAACGTACAGAACAGCGACAACACCGTTACCACTCACGAAGCGCCAACCGATATGGGCCTGAGCCTGATGGAATTCCTGAAGGGCTGCGACTATGACATCCTCGCCACCTGCGGAGGCATGGCTTTGTGCGCTACCTGTCACGTGAGCGTGATCCAGGGGTTTGAGCACCTGCCGGAAATTACAGATGACGAATATGCGATGCTGGATACCTTACCGAACATCACCGATACCTCGCGCCTGGCCTGCCAGCTGAAGCTAAACCCTGACATGGACAACATCACCGTGAAGATCATGGGTGACGGAAACTAGAGCCGTTGCCCCGCAGATGCGGCAGATTTAATCGATCGTAAAAACATAGCAGCGATACCACAAAATTAAAATCCTTTATCACAGGTAGTGATAAAGGATTTTTGCTTTCAGGTTTGCAGCCTGGGCCACAGCCTGTCGCCGGTTTATTGGTGAGCGGATTGCTTTTTAATACAAATAGCCTTCGTTATAGCGGCGGCGCTTGTTGAAAGCCGTCGAATCGCCGCTGTAAGACCTGTCCCTGTCGGAATAATCCCTGAGGTTGCGGTACTCGTTCTCGTCGCGGTAGTAGTCACCACGGTCCCCGTAGCGGTCGCTGTCCCTCCATTCGTTACGGCTCTCGTAACGGTCTTCATCAGGCCCATACTCATTCCGGTAATCGCCGCTGTAATACTTCCTGTTGTAGCGGGCCGAATCTTCCGATCCATAAAGGCTGTAGTAAGGATCGCTTCCGTAGCGGTTCTCGTCGCCGCTGCGGTAAGAGGTAAAGTATTCCCGGTCGCTTTTGCCGCGCCGCCTGCCCCCGCTGAAGACATCGCTCAGCGACTGGCCCCTCGCTTCATCCGAGCGGTTATTTTGCGGGCCCCTGTCGTAATAGTAATTGTCCTTCTCGTTATAGCGTGTATCAAAATCCCCACGTTGCCTGGAATCGTTGTCGTAAATATTGCTGAAAGGTCCGTAATCGTCTTCCCGGCGCCCGTAATTGGACGAGTGGTAGCGGTCGTCCTCATAACGGTCGCTGTCGTCGCGCCACGAGCCCCGATAGGGACCCCGGCCGCGATTATAATCCTGCGATGTGTATCCGTTGCGGCTGTTATCACGGCCGTCGCGGTATGTGTTGCGTTGCTTATACATGGCTTTGGAATTTAAAGGTTTGGTTTACAAGCTGTAATTCCAAACCTGATGCCACACAGGTTCCGCCTTCAGGGGCCCGTAGGGCCGGATTGTGTGGAAAATCCACTTCATTTTTTCAGGCTCAGCTGGCCCTGAATGCCATAAGACCCGGCAATCGCTTACCGGGTCTTATTATTCACGCATCACACACACTGCGCTTAATCGTGCTTCCTCACAAGGAACAGAATCCCTGCCGGGTATCAGCACAACATTAAAGTAGTTTCCGGGCTTTGCTGCTGTAATTGCCCTGGGGTAAGATGCTGAGGTAATGGTTGGCCCATCTGGCCTTGTCGTTCTCTTGCTTCATCAGCTTTTCGCAGGCTTCCCAGATATTATCGTCTGCCATATTCTTATCGAATCCGTTTTTAAAAGAGCTGGCATACGATTCAATCGCTTTTTCATAATCTCCCAGGAAGAAATGGCATACACCGATCTGGTTATCGCAGGTTCCCTTCTGGTCCGTATCGTTCGTATTGGCCTTCACCTGCTCAAACAGGCTGAGGGCTTCGGCATACTTCCCTTTGGGAACCAGGCGGCAGGCCTGATTAAAGGCGGTGTTGTAGTCCTCCGGCGCCATTTTATCCTCCAGCGAGTTTTGGATCTGCTCCATTTCCTGCATGGACAGGTGGTTGGTATGCGCCACTAAATTGTCTTTCTTTTTCCCGAAGAATGAATCAAAAAATCCCATAGTTTTCTTTTTAATTATTTGGCAACGGCTGTTTTGGCCGCTTCGTACATGACTTTAATATCATCGTTGGAGTAATCCGTAAACTGGTCAGGAGAAATGTCGTAAGGCATTCCTTCGGAAATGATCACTGTTTTTTCGCCGGCCTGTACAAACTGCCTGAACGATACTTTTCCGTCTTTATCAGCCTTCAGGAAGCCATTCGCATCCTCTGCCTCAATTTTTCCGAAGCTTGGATTCAGCTCCTTGTCAACGATCATTCCTTTGATCATCTCCATATTGTCGGCGAGGGCTCCGTCCATTTGCGAAAAGGTCATCTTAAAGAATTTGCCGCCATAGATGCAAACATCGCCATTGGTTTTATATACCATTACCCTGGAATCTTTGGGCGCTTTTACGGTTACCGGAATGCCATTGGATGTGAGGTCGAGGTCAACCAGGTCGCTTACTTTAAAATGGGTTTCGTTGATGGCCGGCTCAGCAGATGCTTCTGTAGAGGCAGCGGCGCTGCCTGTGGCCGTTTTGTCTCCTGAACCGCCGCAGCTTGTAAGCACAAGGCTAAGGGCGATACAGCCTGTTAAGATGGTTTTAGCCGGTGCGAAGGCGATGGCTTGTTTGGTTGGGTTAAGTTTCATAGAGTTTTAGGTTAGTAATTAAAATCCGGTCAAAGCTAAGGCATACGCAAGGACTTTTTCCAGCAAATCGCTATCCGCTCCTTTTGAATGTATATTCGAGTGGTTCTGCTGAGCATCCGCCGGGCGCTATAGCGCGGTTTTAAGACGGTTGCGGTCCGGCAGCCGTGACCGCTGATAGCTGCAACGATGTAGAGGCCAGACGCCTGATGCAGATGATCCGGGAGCGCTTACTCTTCCGGCACTGTGCCAGGTGCAAGCTCCCAGGGCTTCTTGCCAGCGCGTATGCAGCCGTTTGGGCTACAGGCCGTTCATGAGCGCCATAAACTCTTCGCGCTTACGGCTTGCCAGAGGAACCTTCGCGTCATTTTTCATGACAATAAATCCTCCGTCGGCTTTCACAAAGTGATCGAAATAGGCCATGTTGATGAGGTGCGACTGATGCGGCCTGAAAAAGCCCATCGGCGCCAGCATGGTCTCGTATTCCTTCAGGGTAGTGGATACGATGAGCTTAGGGGCATTCACAAAATGAAAGGTGGTATAGTTCCTTTCCGATTCGCAGTGAATGATATCCTGAACAGCTACAGAAAAGAGCTTTTCCGCTGTTTTAAGAACTATTTTTTCGGGGTTCCTGGGCCGCTCGAGGTTTGAAAACAGGGCGCTGAGCTTTAGCTCCAGGCTTTCCTTATTGAGGGTATCTTCGGCTTTGGCAACAGCCGCTACAAGGTCCTCCGGATCGACAGGCTTCAGCAGGTAATCGATGGCGCTGAAGCGAAAGGCCCTGATGGCAAAATCCTGAAAACCGGTAATAAAGATCACTTTAAAATTGACAGGCTTGAGCTGCTGCAACAGATCGAAGCCTGTGCCATCGGGCATCTCCACATCCAAGAACACCAGGTCGGGCAGAAATTTCCGGATCAGCTCCACCCCCGACTTCACATCTACAGCTTCAGCCATAATGGTCACCTGAGGACAGTATTGGCGGATGAGGTCTATATTCTTACTCCTCACGTGATCCATATCGTCGATAATAACAGCTCTTAACATAAGCAGGACATTAATTATCGTAAATATAAGGTATTTCGAAGCTCGTTCGTGCTCCCCTCACCTCATTATTTTCGATCACGTTCTTCACATTGACCAGGATCTCTTTTTTCGACGGATTGTTGTTCAGCCGCTCGTTGACAATGGTGAGCGACATCGACTTGTGGGTATCGGCAGCGTCTTTGGCTTCT
>Ga0233425_10002924_pt1 | contig 32293 bp, 22 predicted proteins | sample Watercolumn_Towu_2_FD_181712 | JGI IMG/M metagenome (GOLD analysis project Ga0233425, IMG submission 181712) | Freshwater microbial communities from Lake Towuti, South Sulawesi, Indonesia - Watercolumn_Towuti2014_140_MG | ecosystem: Environmental > Aquatic > Freshwater > Lake | place... | reverse complement strand
GTCGACGAAGGGTGTGCCCCGTGCACGGAGGGGCAGATCCAGTCGTGCGACCCCTCGGGTGAGGACTGCGCCGTGGGAATGCAGGTCTGCACGGGGGGAATGTGGGGGGACTGCCTCGCCACCTGCCCGGAAGACGACATAGTCGAGATCATCGACGTTGCCGCTTCGGATGCCTCGGACTCGGACCAACAGAGTCAGGACGTTCCGCTCGACGCACCGGATGCGGCAGGCCATGTCGACGCGCTCGCTGGAGATCCGACCGGTTCCGATTGGGGGGCAGCCCACGACGCGGCGGTCGAGGCGGCCACGTCGGGCGACTCGTGGTTCACCCTTCCCGGCGACGAGGGGGGCAAGGAGGGCAACGACGGTCAGGGGAGCCGCAGCGGGGGCTGCTCCGCTTCAAAGCAGGCTCACGGGGAGACGGTCTTGCTCGTGGCGATGCTCCTGGTGCTCCTGACTGCGGTGCGTCGGCGCGGGTATGGGCCCCCCGCGACCGTCTCGAGCGACGCAAACGGTCTGGCGGGAGATGAGATGAACGACGCGAACTGGGATACCCCTGGTCTGGGCGGACGTTCCACGGCGCTCCGGGCGGCGTTGGTGCTTCTGCTCGCCATCGTGCTGACGGCTGCCTGTGGGGGCAAACCCACCGAGACGCAGCAAACCCCGGACGCCGTCCGGCTCCCCGGACTTGACATCTCGTTTCGCCCTGGGGATGCAACTGCGGAGCAGGTGCCCGGGCCCGATACCGGGGCCGACGGGCTCGATTCTCACGTGGACGGCGAGACCGACCCGGATTCGGGCGAGGCAGATGCCGGGGCCGACGGGCTCGACTCTCACGTGGATGGCGGGACCAATCCGGATTCCGGGGCACAAGACGTTCCGCCCGCCGATACATCCCTCGACGTCCTGCCGCCCGATGTTTGCGTGCCCGCCTGTGCTGGCAAGCAGTGCGGCGACGATGGCTGCGGGGGAAGCTGCGGCAACTGCCCCGCCGACCAGAGCTGCCAGGATGGTGCGTGCAAGCCCGGACCCTGCGTATCCCAGTGTGCCGGCAAGCAGTGCGGCGACGACGGCTGCGGAGGATCGTGCGGCACGTGCGCCCCCGATCACACGTGCCAGGCTGGTGCGTGCACCTTCTCGGGCGTGTGTGCGGCCATCCCGCAGCCAGAGCCGGCATCCGATGATCCTCTCCCCGCTCTCTCGCCTCCTGGACCTGCGGAGACGATCCAGGAAGGGGGGTTCACGGATGACTACCTCCTCGACCCGACCTCCTACATCAAGGTGGGGACCCGCAGGGAGTGGGGTTCCACCATTGTCTTCTTCGGCCTGGCCAAGGGGAAGCCGGGCATGAACAGCTCGAACACGATCGATGCGAACGACACCGGCCGGGAGGTGCAGATCGCCCTCTACGATCCCCTGCGGGCCATGCAGGGGTGCGCCTGGAACGCAAGCTGCCAGTCGAATCCCGGTGCTGCCTGCCCAGGCAGCATCACCTACCTGGGGTGGGATCCGGTGCAAGGGGGTAACGAATGCAACATCGGCTCGGGGACCGAGTGGGTCGACATCGAGCCGGGCATCCTGCGGGCCGAGGTGCGTCCGCTGTTCTGGAATCCCGACTGGAAGGAGCCGGGCTGTGCGAATGCCGGATGCTCCGATCCGGGCAAGAAGGCGATGAAGAGCGACGTGCGCTACACGCAGCGCCTGCGTTTCGTCGCCACCCACGTGGTCGAGATGCAGATGACGGTGGAGAACCTCTCGGACCTTGATCATCCAACCACGGGCCAGGAGTTCCCGACGCTCTATGCGGTGTATGGAAACGGGGGGACTGCGGACCTCAAGGTGTTGCTGGACTCCAACGGAAATCAGGTCGCCATCGACATCCCGGCCAACGACGGCTTTTTCTACAAGAACTTCTCCAGTCCAGGCGGCTGGGTGACACTCCAGAATGCCTCCAAGGACTACGGCGTGGGCATCTACTACGAGAACCGGCTGACGGGCTTCCAGGGGTGGCAGAAACTGGGGGTGTTCAACAACGTGAGGTCGCAGTTCTCGTTCGCGCTGACGCCGTTCGGAACGGTCAAGGCCAGGGCCTACCTGATCCTCGGGGCATTCGGAACCGTGGCGGACGAAGCGGCTGCGCTGGATTCCAAGCTGCCGCCGTTCGGGGCACTGGACTCGCCAAAGGCGGACGCTGGGATTTCGGGCCTGCTACATGTCTCGGGCTGGGTGCTGGACAACAAGGGAGTGACCAAGCTCGTCCTGCGCCGGGACGGCATCGACGTGGCCGAGCTGGCGGTGGGTTCTTCGAGGCCCGACGTGTGCCTCGTCTATCCGGGGTACACCATGTGCGACAAGGTGGGGTTCGAGGGGGATGTCTCGGTAGCCGGCTGGTCACCCTGTCCGCATCTGCTGGAGGTCGCCGCAACCGACACGGACGGAAACGTGCGCGTGATTGCGCGGATTCGAGTCTTTGCAAACGGTGCGCCTTCCTGTGCGAAAGATGCAGACTGCGACGACGGAGACCCGTGCACCCAGGATTCGTGCGCGGGTGCGGCAGGATGCAAGCACGACAAGCTCCCCTGTTTGCCGGGAACCCACCCGATCTATCGGTTCTATGCTTCCAACGGAGGGGATGGGGACCACATGTTCCAGGCAGACCCCGCTCCGCCGGCCGGATACTCGTTCGAGGGGCAGCACTTCACGCTGTTCGACGGACCGGCCCCCGGGCTGGTGCCGCTGCACCAGCTCTACTGCGCCGCATGCTTCGATCATCTTCAGAGCACGGATGGCAACGAAGGGGCCCCGGCATTCCAGGACGAAGGGGTGCTTGGATATTGCTCCTCCGCACCGATTCCAGAGGCGGGAAAAGAGCTTCGCCGCCTGTACAGTGCGGCAGCATCCGATCATTTCGTCTCCGCCAGCCCGCAGGAATGGAACGAGGCGCAGGCTTCAGGCTATGTGCTCGAAGGGACCGTCTGCTACGTGCCGTAGGCAACGCTCAGAGGCGGTTGATCGTCACCTTGCCGTGGCCTGAGTTGGCACCGGCGGAGTTGGACTGGTTGGCACCGTTGTTGTAGGAGCCGCCACCACCGCCGGGGCCGTTGCAGTTCGTCGCTCCGCCGCCGCCGCCGGAGTACCCGCCGCCGCCGCTGCCGCCATGGGGCGAGCTTCCACAACCGTAGATGAACTGGTCGGAGCCGCCGCCGCCGCCGAATCCGCCGGTGGTCGAGCCCCCTACCCCGCCGTTGACGAAGGCCTTCCCTCCGTTGGCATGGCCGATGCTGCCGCCGTCGCCGTAGAATCCGCCGCCGCCCCCGGCATTGGGAACGCCCTCAGTCGTGAGCCCGTATCCCCCGCCCTGGCCGTTGACTCCGCCCAGGCCGGCCGTCTCGTACTTGCCCTTGATGCCGTCAATGCCCGTGACGCCGCTCATGTCGTAGTCGTTGTAACAGTTGTGGCCCGTGCCGCCGCCGCCACCTGCGGCAATCACCGGGGTGTTGTCCGCCTTGGCCACGTACGTGCCACCGCCGCCGCCGTTCCCGACAGCAGCGGGGGCTGCGGACCCCTGCTGTCCCACCAGGATCTTGAGCTGAGTTCCCTGCGCCAGGACGAAATCCCCCCGCATTCTCGCACCGTTTCCGCCATTGCAGCCCCCCTGGGCGCCGAATGCCTCGATCCGGTAGGTGCCCGTGAACGGGACGGTCCAGTACTGGATTCCGGCCGTGACCGTGACCTTGCCGTTCAGGAACGGGTTGCCCGAGTAAGTGCTGTTGCACTGGCTCTGGATGGGGCCGGAAGGTCCGGTCTGCCCGCAGTTCGTGAACGTTACGCTGACCGCGGTGAACTGCTTGCAGTCGGGCTCGCACCCGTCGCCTCCGACGACGTTGCCGTCGTCACACTCCTCGCCAGCCTCGAGGATCGAGTTTCCGCAACAGGGGACGAAGTCCACGTGGCTGCAGCCGATCGCAGGGTCGCACGAGTCGGTGGTGCACGGCTTGCCGTCGTCGCAGTCGACGGGTGCTCCCCCCTTGCAGGTACCGGTCTGGCAGGACTCGCCCGTGGTGCATGCGTTGCCGTCGTCACATGCGCCGGCCTTGGGGGCGTTCACGCACAGCTTCACCGGGTCGCAGGCATCCGTGGTGCAGACGTTGTCGTCGTCGCAATCCTTGGGGAGCCCGGGGGTACACACGGTCCCCTGGCATACGTCGCCGATGGTGCACGGATTGGCGTCGTCACAGCCACCCACGAAGGCCTTGTAAACGCATCCGAGCTTAGGGTCGCAGACGTCCACCGTACAGGAGTTCTTGTCGTCGCACGCCAGCGGCGGACCGGCGACGCACACGCCGTTCTGGCAGGTGTCGCCCACGCTGCACTCGGTTCCGTCTTCGCACGGTCCGGGCAGGGGGCTGTGCCCGCAACCGGTGAGGGGCGAGCAGAAGTCCTTGGTGCACACGTTGTCGTCGTCACAGCTCACCACGTTGGGGCCGAGGCACTGTCCCTTGCTGCAGGCATCGCCCGAGGTGCAGGCGTTGCCATCGTCGCAGGCAGCAATCGTCGGAACGAACTGGCAGCCGGCTCCGGGGGCGCACGAATCCGCGGTGCACGGGTTGCCGTCGTTGCAGGTCAGCTTGGCCGAGGAGATGCAAACGCCCATGGCGCAGTGATCCCCGGTGGTGCAGAGGTCCCCGTCATCGCAGGGGACCGTGTTGAGCATGTGGACGCACCCCTTGGAGGGCGTGCAGGAATCGGTGGTGCAGAGGTTGCCGTCGTCGCAGCCTGTCGCTTCTCCGGCCACGCAGCTCCCGCCGGAGCACTTATCGCCGGTGGTGCAGGCGTTTCCGTCGTCGCACGCCTTTGAGTTGGGCTGGTGCACGCACCCGGCAATCGGATCGCACGTGTCGTCCGTGCAAAGGTTCTTGTCATCGCAGGCAAGCACCGCCCCCGACTGGCATCCCTTGACCGGATCGCACGTTTCGAGCCCGTTGCAGGCATTCCCGTCGCCGCAGACCAGTGGCTTTCCCGCCTTGCAGCCGAGCATGGGGTCGCACGTCTCCGTCCCTGTGCACACCGACCCGTCGTCGCATACCAGCGCAGGCCCGCCAACGCAGACCGTGGCGTTGCATTTGTCCAGGGTCGTGCAGACATTCCCGTCACTGCACGGCGCCGCGTTGGCCGTGTGAATGCACCCGACAGCCGGGTCACACGTGTCGTCAGTGCACGGGTTGTCGTCGAGGCAGGACAGATCGACTGCTCCCTCGCATGCCCCCGCCACGCAATGCTCACCTGCGGTACACGCGCTCCCATCGCTGCATGCGAAGCCTTCATGGTCAGGCACGAGACTGCACTCGCCGGTGAGGGGATCGCACGCCGGGGCCTGGCACACTGCGGACGGTCCTGCAGGAGGAAGCGGGCACAGGATCACACTGCCCGGCTTCACCGCACAGACGTACGGCCAGTCTCCCTTGTCACAGAACAGCGTCCCGTTGCACTGGTCGCCGTCCTCGAGCTGGGAGCAGTCGGCATCGGCCTGGCAATCGCACGGAATCGATACGCCGACACAGGCCCCTTCGGCGCAGGAGTCCGCCACGGTGCACGGGTCGGCGTCATCGCACGAGGCCTTGTTGAACGTGGTCTTGCAGCCCCCGAGACCATCGCACGAATCTTCGGTGCAGGGGTCATCGTCATCGCATGCCACGGGCAACCCGACGCACACGCCGGCCTCGCAGTGGTCCCCCACGGTGCAGGCGTCTCCGTCCATGCACTCCCCTTCGTCCAGAAGCGTGTTGGAGCAGCCGGATTCCCCGTTGCACTGGTCCTTCGTGCACGGATTGCCATCGAAGCACAGGGACACGTACTCCCCGTCCGCCTCCTGTGGCTCGTCCGCCTGGCCGTCGCAATCGTCGTCGGCGCCGTTACAGGTTTCGGAGGAAGGCTCTATTGCATCGCAAAGGGAGAGGCCGTCCACGGTGCAGACCCGTTGCCCCTGGCACTCTCCATGCTCGTTGGCCCGCGTGCACGGGGTCCAGAGCGACAGCGCAATGGACTTCTTGGTGCACGGGCAGACGCCGGCATCTGCGACACACTGCTTCGTTTCCATGCCGTCCACCGTGACGGCGTCCAAGCACGAGAAGCCCCACGGGCAATCCTCGTCATCTGCGCACACGCCGCCGCAGAAGCTGCCTTCGGCACCGTAGCTCACGCAGACGTCCTCGGCACCGCCCGGGCTCTTGCAGTTGTCGCCGCTCCCGCACGGCCGGCACAGGTTGGCGTGGTTGGCGATGCACACGTAGGTCACATCGGGGCCGGAGCCGACCTGCTGGCACGACCAGCCGGCCGGACACTCCTCCTGGCACGGGACGGTACACACCCCCTCTCCCATGTAGTCGACACACCAGCCCGACTGGCAGGCGGCATTCTCGTCGCACGGGTCCAGGAAACACCCCTCTCCCGGTGCACAGGCCGGCCCCGCAGCGTCCGGGGAGTCATCCGGGAGGAGCTCCACCAGCTCCACCTCCTGCCGGACTTCGGCCGGGATCGAGTCCACGATTTCCGTGGCCACGCTTGCGTCCCCGACCTCCGTAGCGATGTCCGGCTCCTGCTTCTGGACCGTGCTGCCGGTCGAGCTGCATGCGAAGGCCAGCATGACGATGCCGAGATTCACCAGGCGGAGAGAGTCGCGTGCAGTCATCGGTCGCACCTCCAGTTCATGTCTGCGCCATGGGGCCGCACCCCAGAGGCCGCATCAAGCCTTCCCCCTTTGCGCCCGCAATGCCAGTATCATCCCGAAGGCAAGGAGCACGAGGCCCGCGCCTCGTCCCCCTGCGGCTCCAGATGAGCTGCAGCCTGGGGCGGAGCCGCCCTTCTGCCCGGGAACCGTTTCCTCGACCTCGACGCCATTCCAGTCTGCGGGAAGCACGGCACCATCCCCGCCGACCGGCAGGAGCTCGCCTCTCGTTGGAGTACCATCCACGGCCATGGTTTCGAGCAGCTCCGCCGGGGAGACCGAGCCTTCGTCCTCGAAACGCACCTCGAACGGCTCGGCAGGGCACTCGCCGCAATCCGCGGGGCAGGACGCACAATCCTCTTCCGGCTCGCAGGCTCCATCTCCGCAGCCGGCAGGGCACTCGCCGCAATCCGCGGGGCAGGCCTCGCAGCTCTCGTCCTCCTGGCAACTCCCATCCCCGCACCAGCCGGGGCACTGCCCGCAGTCATCGGGGCAGGTTGAGCAGGCCTCGCTTCCCGAGCATTGCCCATCGCCGCAGACATCTCCGCATGGCCCGCAGTCGCCCGGGCAGACCGCACAGGTCTCGCCCTCAGCGCACACCCCATTCCCACAAGCCTCCGGGCACTCCCCGCAGTCTGCCGGACAGGCCATGCACTCCTCCGCACCATCGCAAAGGCCGTTGCCGCACCACGGGTCGACCCGCACCAGCCGGACCGCGTCCGCCACGATGTGCTGTTCGGCAGCGACACTCCCCGCTGCGTCATCGAACACGGCCACCCACTGCCCGCCACCTGCGGAGAAGTCGAACGTCCCGAGTTCGGTCCACCCATCAGCGACCGACTGGTCCACCGCCAGCTTGGCCGTTTCGCCCGAAGCCCTGATCTCGTAGTGGGTTTTCATGAAGAGGGCGAACTCCGGCACTGCGTAGTAATCCACGCGGTACTTGCCCGACTCCGCCAGGTGGACCTGCCACCAGGCCCAGTTGTCCGGAATTGCCGTCTTCCAGGCATTGGTCCAGTGGAGGGTCCCGTCCCACCCGGTGCTCTCCTTGCGCCATGTGTCCTGATTCCCATAGGCGCCGAAGCAAGGTCCGGCATCGTCGAGCGTCCCCCCTTCCGCCGGAAGAACCGCGCAAGGAGGGCTCGTGACGCAATGACCGGGCCTCTTGGGCTTGCCCGACGCGGCCCCGGCAAAGATTCCCCAGTGATTGAGCACGGGGCGCAATCCGCCGCCATTGTTGTTCCCGTTTGCATCATTGATCGTGCCCTGCCCCTTCACCCAGAGCTGGCTGGAGCCCCCGCCGTCCAGGTTGAAGGCCTGGTGCGCACCGAGCTTGTGCATGACAGCGGCGAGCTCAGTCCCGTACATTCCCTTGGACAAGTCCGTCCGTCCATCCACCACGAGCAGGATGAAGGTCTGGCGGTCTTGCGTGATGCCCATTGCGGTCCTCGGGTGGCGGTCCCGCATGTCGGAGCGATCGGGAAAGCAGGTGCTGGCCGTCGGGTCGGGACAGGTCACCGGCTCGCCGTCGATCACGAGCTGTGAGAACCCGCTGACGAGTGCCAGGGTCCCGGGAGGAACGGTCGTTACCACGCTGCCCGGCTTCCATCCGGAGTCCAGTCCCGCCACGTTGTTCTTGACCCACTTCGAGTGGGTAAACTCGACCCAGTCCGGCCCGAAAGCGATCCAGCCGAACTTCTTGAAATACCAGTCTGCCGTGTAGTCGGGATGGAAGCCCTGCTCGACCTCCGGCCAGGAAATGCCCCCTCCCACCGCCGCTCCGTACACGTGCAGTGGGTCTGTCTTGTAGAAGTCCCCGTTCACCGCAACCTGGACTCCGACATCCGCTCCGAAGTTGGCAGCGGTCCGGATTCCGTCCGGATCGGTCGTCGCCTCGACATGGATGCTGTCCTGGCACAGGTCGATCAGCACGGCCCAGAGGTTGCACTTGGGCGCAGGGGTCTTGTACTGCCGAAGCGTAATGCCTGGGAACGGGGTCTTCTCCTCCACGAGTTGGAGGGTCACCGCACCGCAGACGCCCGGAACGAGCAGGAACGCTGCCACCAACGGCGGGGCAAGGAAAGACACGGCGATTCGCCATGCCCCGGTTCGGTTCATCGCTTCCCTCCCGGCAATCCGCCGCAGCGCTCCACCACGTCCCCGATCACGAGGCTCGACAAGCTCATCCCGAATGTCGCGACCACGGGCATGATTGACCCGTTGATGTACTTCTTCGAGCTGCACCACTCGTGGGCATCCACCTCTTCCCCGTCCAGGCTGAATGCCCGTCGCGGGCAGTGGCATGCAGGGGTTCCGCAATCCGATGTTTCCATGCTCTCCCTGGGAAGCTCTTCGCTGTAGACCACGGTGATCGCAGTCGTGATTCCGTGCCGGCGAAGACGCTTGCGCACCCGCATCGCCAGCGGACAATCCCGGGTCTTCCAGAGCGAGCCTGTCCGCACCTTGGTCGGGTCGAGCCGGGCCGATGCCCCCATGGACGAGTAGAGACGGCAACCGAGGGAAAGGGCCTTGCGGATGAGGCCGAGCTTGTGGCTCAACGAATCGATGGCATCCAGCACGTAGTCATAGGACTGCATGTCGAACGAGTCGGCCGTGCTCTCATCATAGGCGATCGGAAAGACCTTGATGTCCGCAGCAGGGCTGATGTCCCGCAGGCGCTGGGCAAGGACTTCGACCTTGATGCGCCCCACCGTTCCGGGCAGGGCCTGCAGTTGCCGGTTCACGTTGGTGATGCACACGCAGTCCGAGTCGACGATTGCGAGGTGGCCGATTCCGCTCCGCACCAGGGCCTCTGCGCACCAGCTCCCCACGCCTCCCACTCCGAACAGGATCACCCGGGTCTTCCACAGGGCATCCATGGTTTCCGGCCCGAGCAGCAGCTCGGTCCGCTGAAACATCGGTTTCGCCAGTCGACCTTCCGTCATGCGCACGGCCTCCGGCGGAGGAACGACCCGAGCGGGCCGGCAGTTGTCCGCAGCCGACATCCTCGCCCATGCGCACGGGCACGTCAAGTCGGGACGTCGGACATATTGACATCGACGCCGACGACAGTACCATTCCCAGGTCTGAAAGGAGGCCTCTACCGTGAAACTTCTGACAAACTCCCTTGCCGTCACGCTCTCCGCTGCCCTGATCTTGTCCGGAACCGGTTGCGACTGGCTCTTCGAGGGTTCGGATGCCGTGGAAGCAACCTCGGACATCTGGACTGCGCAGGACGGAGAGTACCTGCCCCCGGGCTCAGACATCGTGCCCACGCAGGACACTTCGTTCACTCCGCCGGAAGGGGTGACGCTGCCCGAAGTCCAGGTTCCTCAGACCAATTCCCTTCCAGAGCTGGTGGCTGCCTACCAGCAGGCTGCCGCCCAGGTCCAGACGACCAACAAGGACTTCATCGATGCCTACCAGGCATTCGCCATGGCGGACACTTCGGACGTTGCCGGCTTCATCCAGAAGACCCAGGCCGTGAACGCGGCGGGGGACCAGTGGCTCGTGGCCGTGCTGACGCTCAACGGGTACGCCCAGCAGTTTGCCGGCTTCAAGGGCGATGCCATGGGCAAGGCGGACGGACCGATTCTGACGGTTCCGGGAGTCCCGGTGACGCTCCCCTTCAACGTGGGCAAGCTGATTGGAACGACCAAGGAGAAGATTGCCCAGATCGAGAAGGCTCACAACGAGGGAAGGCTCGACGACGACCAGTACTATGCTGCGGTGCAGGAGCTGAAGAAGACGCAAACCCTGGATGCGGTCGGGACCGGGCTGGCTGCCGGGTCGACGGTGGTGGGCGGTTTCGTTGTGAAGGCCGGCCTGGTGCTTGCCGGAGCATCGGGCGGCGTGCTCGTGGGAGGCACGATCCTGGGAGCCGCTGCCATCGGTGTCGGCGTCAAGCTTCTCTGGAGCTACTGCAGCGGCGGTAAGAAGGACAGCGTGGACGGTGGCTACTGCACCATGCAGACGCACGAGGGCAAGGTCGGCGAAGTCGTCCCGCTGCAGTTCCCAGGGAAGGGGACCCTGGTCATCCAGGTGGAAGGCAAGGAGCCCATCGTGATCGAGGACTTCGGCGTGGACGGCGGGCAGGTGGTCGTGGTGGACTTCGAGCCCGGCGACCCGACTACCGGAACCCCTCCGGGGACACCGACGGTGACCACGGCCGATCCGTCGATGTTCGGCACCTGCGACAAGGTATCGGGGGTCAGTGCCAGCCCGAGCCCCATCGACCCCGGCCCCGGCGAGGGCGTCACGGTCAGTGCGACCACGATTCCGCCGGTTCCCGGCTGCACCATCAACTTCAGCATCGTCGGCACCGACGGCTACTCCAAGAGTGAATCTCCCCAGTCCGATGCCACGGGGACCGCCACCTTCTACATCCCGGGCGGTGCCGAAGGGGTCGTGGACAACGTGACCATCTCGGTCGGCTCCCACACTACGACTGTCGTCTACACGTTCTGAGAGAGCGGGAGCTTCGAGCTGCAGCTCCCCTGGCAGCGGCACTCCGGCAGCAGGCAGGCGAGGCACACATGGCAACGACCTTTCGGTGGGGGATTCTCGGGACCGCTTCGATCTGCGAGCGCATGGTCCCGGCCATTCGGCAGCATGGACTGCAGGCGACGGAGCGGCCGTCGAGGCTGTGTGCGGTGGCGAGCCGGTCTCCGGACAAGGCCCGCCAGTTCGCTCAGCACCACTCCATCCCGCTGGCCTTCTCCTCCTATGGGGAGCTCCTGGCGAGTGGCGAAGTGGATGCGGTCTATGTCCCGCTGCCCAACTCCCTCCACGCGGAGTGGACGGTGCGCGCGGTGGAGGCGGGGCTCCACGTGCTCTGCGAGAAGCCGCTCGCCACGACTCCCGGCGAGGCGCGTGTGATTGCCCGGGCCGCCGCTGCGGCCGGCCGCATCGTCGTCGAGGCGTTCATGTACCGGCACCACCCGGTGTACTCGCAAGTGCTCGACCGGATCCGCTCGGGAGCGATTGGCCCGGTGGTCGCCCTGGATAGCGAGTTCTCCTTCCTGCTCGACGAGCCAGGCTCCATCGTCGCCTCGGCCGAGCTGGGGGGCGGGGCACTGGCCGACGTGGGCTGCTATTGCGTGAGCTTCTCCCGGCTCATCGCCGGGTCTGAGCCGAGCCGGGTCACGGCTTACGCCTCCGGGGGTGAAGTGGACGACTCCATGGTCGGCCTGCTCGAGTTTCCGAACGGCATCCTGGCACGGTTCTTCACGAGCATACAGGCTGCGGAGCGCCACCGGGCCGAAATCCGTGGCACGACGGGGACCATCTTGCTGGAGAGTCCCTGGCACCCGGGGGAGGCGTCCGCAGCGTTCCGCCTCCAGCGTCACGGCCGGGAGGACGAGGTCATTTCAGTTCCCGGGGCGGACCCCTACGTCCTGCAGGTCGACGACTTTGTTCGGGCCTGCACCGGCTCGACCCCGCGCTGGCCTATCGAGGACGCGATCGCGAACATGGAAGTCCTGGAGGCGCTGCGACAGGCAGCCGGAAGCCGCCGGTAGACCGGCAGCGGGAAGCCGCACCACGACAATCATCTCCCTCGGCGGCGGAATCCGCCGTCACGTCCGCCTCCACGCCCTCCTGTGCGGAGCAACGGTTTCCCCCGGCCAGCGCCCGGTCCCGGCTTGCCGCCCCCTCTCCGGCGCTCCCTCTCCTTCAACGGTCTGAGCGGGGGAGGAAGGGGCTCGAGCAGCTCAGCTTCGTCCGGGAACGTCCTGGGCAGGGGCCGCCCGATGAATGCCTCGATGGGCTCCACGTAGAAGGCATCGGTCTCCGAGGCGAAGCTCACCGAAGTCCCGTGCTCGCCCGCCCGCCCCGTACGCCCGATGCGGTGGACATAGTCCTCCGGGTTCTCGGGAAGGTCGAAGTTCACCACGTGACTGATCCCATCCACGTGGATACCGCGGGCCGCCACGTCGGTGGCAACCAGGACACGCACCTCCCCGGCCCGGAAGCGGGCCAGGGTCCGGACTCGGGTCTTCTGGGGCACGTCTCCAGAGATCTGCTCGGCCTCGATTCCGTGCGCCTGCAGGTGATCGCAGATGCGGGCGGTCTGATCCCGGCGGTTGCAGAAGACCAGGACCCTCGAAAGCTCCCGCTTGCGGACCAGGTTGACGAGCACCGTGAACTTCTCGCTGTCGGTCACGATGTAGGTCACCGGCTCGACCGTGTTCACCGCGATCTCGGTCGGCTCGATGTCGATCTGGATCGGGTCACGAGTCCACTGCGATGCCAGCCGCCGGACCTCGGGAGTCAGGGTGGCGCTGAAGAGCATGGTGTGACGCCGCTCCCTGGGGGCCGTGCTCCGGATGATGTTCGAAACGTCGGGAAGGAAACCCATGTCGAGCATTCGATCCGCTTCGTCGATGACGAGGCACTCCACCTCGGACAGGTCCACCAAGCCTCGGCGTTTGAAATCAAGAAGCCTCCCCGGGGTTGCCACCATGATGTCCACCGGGAGGGCCTTGAGCGCCTGCTCCTGCCGGTTGTAGTCCATGCCGCCGAATACGGCCAGGACGTGGTGGGGCAGGTAGCTGCCGAGGGCAAGCGCATCCGCGTGGATCTGCATGACCAGCTCCCTGGTGGGCCCCAGGATGAGCGCTCGGGGAGTCCCCTTGCGCCTGCGCCCCTCCCGCGGGCTGAGTGCCAGCCGGGTGAGCAGGCTCACGAGAAACGCAGCGGTCTTCCCGGTTCCCGTCTGGGCTCGCCCGAACACGTCGCGGCCTGCGAGTGCCACGGGGAGCGCTGCGGCCTGGATTGGAGTGCAGTATTCGAAGCCCAGGTCCGCAATAGCATGCATGACCTCGACGGGAAGCTCGATGTCGTGGAAGCGCATGCGTCCCGACACTTCGGGGACCATGAACCCGGAGACGTCCCAATCGGGTTCTGTCCCCGAATCGTCGGAATGGAGCCTGCCGTCATCCGAGGCGCAAACCATGTTCCCCCTGTTGCCGCTGCAGTGATTCGGTGGGTTGCTGGAACGACTCTTCCATGCCCGGCCGAGCGGCCACGTCCATCATAGCAGATCGACCGAGGACTGCAACCGATGCGGCCGCTACTGCCCCACGTAGATGCCCAGGGAGGCGCTGGCCAGCTCGGCCAGCGGGCGCCAGTACACGCCCAGGATCACGGTGGGGATGGCCAGCACGGTCAGAAGGAAAGCATACCCGGGGCTCACCGAAAGCCGGGAGGGCTCGCCGGCGGGGGCCTCCAGGAACATGGCCCGCACAACCATGGCGTAGTAGTAGAGGCTCACCACCGAGTTGACCACGCCGACCAGGGCCAGCACATAGTAGAACCAGCCTCCCTGGTTCACGACCGCGGCAAAGACATAGAACTTGCCGATGAACCCGGCAAAGGGCGGGATCCCGACCAGCGAGAACAGGAAGATGGCCAGCGAAACGGCAACGACCGGGGCCCGGCTGCCCAATCCCTTGAATGCGGAGAGCTCTTCAGAGCCGGTGGCATCCCGCAACGCCATGACCGCGAGGAAGGCCCCGAGGTTCATCAACAGGTAGAGTGCCAGGTAGAGGAGCATGGCATGCACACCCTGGGCATTGGCCAGGGAGAAGCCCATGAGGATGTAACCGGCATGGGCCACCGACGACCAGGCCAGCAGCCGCTTGACGTTGGTCTGCGTCAGGGCAACCAGGTTCGCCAGCGTCATCGTCGCCATGGACACGATGCCGAAGATCATCGGCCAGGGCAGCCCTCCGGCCGCGCCTGCTCCGCTGCGGTCCAGGAACGCGACGTGGAAGAACCGCACCAGCACCGCGAATCCGGCGGCCTTGGGACCTACCGACAGGAAGGCGGTGAAGGGCGTGGGAGCGCCCTGGTACACGTCGGGGCACCACATGTGAAACGGGACCGCAGCGATCTTGTACAGGAACCCCGCCAGCGTCAGCATCACGGCAACCAGGAGCGAAGCGGACGAGGCCGGGTCACCGGCCGCGGCCTGGACCGCTCCCCGCAGCGTGTTGAGGTCGAGGGTCGTGGTGAGCCCGTAGATCAGCGACAGGCCGTACAGCATGATCCCCGAGGCCACGGCCCCGTAGATCACGTACTTGAGCGCGCCCTCGCTGCCCAGCCGGTCTCGCTTCCGGAACCCGGCCAGGACGTACGAGGGGATGGAAACGAACTCCAGCGCCAGGTAGATCATCAGCAGGTTGGATGCGCCTGCCAGGAGCGACATGCCCAGTACGAGGGACAGGAGCAGGGCGAGATACTCCCCCAGCCGGACCTCCTCCACCTCGGCTGACAGCAACACGAACAGGACGCCGAGCAGGCCGGCCAGGACGAAGAACGCCTTGAAGAAGACGGCCAGCGGGTCCAGCGTCACCATCCCGGAGAACAGCGTCCCCGGGGCGTTGCCGGCAACTCCGCCGAGGGCCACTCCGGCAATCACGAGACCGGCCACCGCCAGGACTCCGAGGATCCGCGTGCGAGATGCGGCGTCCCGGATCAGGAGGTCGGCCAGCAGCAGCACGGCCACCGCTCCGGTGAGCACCAGCTCCGGAGCAAAGGCGGTCAGGCTCTGCATCGATGCAATCTGTGCGGGCACGGCCTTCCCTCCTAGAGGATGTTCCCGATTCCCGAAACGGTCTCGACCAGCCAGCCGAGAGTCGGGTTCATCAGGTCGAACAAGGGCATCGGGTAGAATCCGAACAGGACGGTGAGCACGGCCAGCGGGTAAAGAGTGAACCGCTCCCGCCAGTTCATGTCCCACAGCCCGCCCCACTTCTCGTTGAGCGGGCCCAGGAACATGCGGTGGATGGTCCACAGGTAGTACGCTGCCGTGATGATCACGGCCACCACGCTGACAGCGACCAGCAGCTTGAACCCGGCGATGGCCGAGCCGAACGCGCCCAGGAACACGAGCACCTCGCCCACGAATCCGGCAAGGCCCGGCAACCCGAGAGATGCCATGAATGCCAGCCCCGTGATTCCGGCGTACTCCGGCATCTTCGTGGCCAGCCCGCCGAACCCGTTGATGTCGCGGGTATGGGCGCGGTCATACACCACGCCTGCAATGAGGAAGAGCATGGGAGAGATGACCCCGTGCGCCACCATCACGAACACCGCACCGCTCATGGCCTGAGGCGTCATGGCCGCAAACCCGAGCAGGCAGAATCCCATGTGGCTCACCGAGGAGTAGGCGATCAGCTTCTTCAGGTCCTTCTGCGCCATGCAGACAAACGCGGCGTACACGATGTTGATTGCCCCGAACACGGCAATCCCGTAGGCGGCCCAGTTGGCAGCCTCGGGCAGCATGGAGAAGTTGAACCGCAGGATGCCGTAGGCTCCGGTCTTGAGCAGGATTCCGGCCAGGATCACGGAGATGGGGGTGGGAGCATCCACGTGGGCATCGGGAAGCCACGTGTGGAAGGGGAACATCGGCACCTTGATGGCAAACGCGATGAAGAGACCGACGAACACGATCTTCGAGAAGGCCATTCCCAGCACCGGTGCGGCCCCGGCAAAGAGCCCCGCCTGGCCCATCCTGGCGAGGTAGAGCAGGTTGAACGTGTGCTCGGTCGGCGTTCCGTCCACCAGCGTGGCCGGTCCCGACGTGTAGTAGAGCGCGATCATGGCCAGCAGCATGAGCACGCTTCCGGCCAGGGTGTAGAGGAAGAACTTGATGGCAGCATACGGCCCGCCCCGGACCCGGCCGTCAGCCTCCTTGCGGGTCGGTGCCCCCCAGATCCCGATGAGGAAGTACATGGGCAGCAGCATCAGCTCCCAGAACATGTAGAACATGAAGAAGTCGAGCGCGCAGAAGGTCCCCATGATCCCGGTCTGCAGGAGGAGGAACAGGACCATGTAGCCCGGCACCCGCCGTTTCGAAAAGTGGGGATGGTGGTGATCGTCCAGCTTGCCCAGCCAGGGAACCGAGGCCACCATGCCCACGAATCCCACTACAGCGGTCAGCAGCACCATGGTGATGCTCAGCCCGTCGACCCCGAGGAAGTACTCGATGTTGTACTCCCGGATCCAGACGAAGTGGTGGACGAACTGGATGGCGGTGCTCTTCCCGTCGAAGCCCAGATAGAGGGCAACCCCCATCAGGACGACGGCTGCCATGCTGGCCAGGCCGACCGCCCGGGCGAAGTCGTCCATCCACTTCCCTTCCAGGCGAAGCGTGCCCCGCAGCGCCATGACCAGGAGGATTGCCGCCGCGCCGAGCAACGGCGTGAAGACCATCCAGCTCAACAGTGTGCTCGTGCTCTGGTATTCCATCAGGTGCCCCCCTAGGCCAACCACCAGGCAACCACGACCAGGGCGACGGCCCCGGCGGTGATGCCGTAGACATACGACTGGATCCTGCCCGTCTGAGTCTGCTTGAGCGCCTTGCCTCCCGTGACCATCACGGTGGCAACGCCGTTGACCAATCCATCCACCAGGTGATGGTCAATCCATCCCTGGATGTCGGAGAAGAACCGGGACACGGTCCCGCAGGCATTCACGATGAAGTCCACCACCCCCTGGTCGAAGCGGTACAGCAGGGAGCTGAGGCGCAGGCTCCCGTCCACGACCGTGGCCTGGTAGGCTTCGTCCACGTAGTACTTGTGGAAGATGAGACGGTGGACGAACCGGACCGTCGGGCTGGTGCTCGCCAGCAGCTTCTGGGGCAACGGGCTTGCGGCCCCCTTGTAGAGCCAGCGGGCCGCCAGGAAGCCGACCAGGGCGATGCCGATGGAGAAGATCATCAGCGCCCACTCCGCCCCGTGCGTTCCGCCCGCGGACAGGATGAACGGTGCCGACGGTTCGAACACCGGCTCCAGCCAATGCTCGAACCAGTTGGGAAGCCCCCACAGCAGCGGCAGCCCGACGTACCCGCCCACCACCGAAAGGAACCCGAGCACGGACAGCACCAGCGTCACGCTGAGCGGCGACTCGTGCGGATGCCCGTGCCCCCGGTAGCTCCCCGAGAAGGTCATGTAGTAGGACCGGAACATGTAGAACGACGTGCAGGTCGCGGCAAGCGCACCCATCACCCACAGCACCTTGCCCCCCCCCGGAAGCAGCAGGTTGCCCGAGTCGAACACCTTCCAGAGGATCTCATCCTTGGAGAAGAAGCCCGCAAAGAAGGGGAATCCCGCAATCGCGAAACAGGCCAGCAGGTAGGTCAGGGCGGTGACCGGCATCAGCTTGCGAAGCCCTCCCATGTGCCGCATGTCCTGCTCGTGATGGCATCCCATGATCACGCTGCCGGCGCCAAGGAAGAGGCACGCCTTGAAGAATGCGTGCGTCATGAGGTGGAAGATCCCCACCCAGTGCGCACCGACTCCGACGGCCATGAACATGAAGCCGAGCTGGCTCACGGTCGAATAGGCAAGCACCTTCTTGATGTCGTACTGGAACAGGCCGATGGTCGCGGCAAAGAGCGCAGTCAGGGCTCCGACCGTGGCCACGATCGTCATGGCAGCCGGGCTCAGCGCAAACAGGAAGTTCAGGCGGGCCACCATGTACACGCCGGCAGTCACCATCGTCGCGGCATGGATGAGCGCGGACACGGGCGTCGGGCCGGCCATGGCATCGGGAAGCCAGACATACAGGGGAATCTGGGCGCTCTTCCCGGTTGCGCCGACGAAGAACAGCACGCAGATGAGGCTCACCAGGCCGACTCCAAAGACCTCCTGGCCCAGAAGTCGCTCCCGGACCGCAGGGTTGGTCACGACCTCCTGGACCTCACGGAACGACAGCCCCGCCAGGTTCTCCGGGAAGAGTGCCCAGATGAGCAGCGCAAGCCCGATGAGGAATCCCGCATCGCCGACCCGGTTCACCACGAACGCCTTCATGCCGGCTGCTGCGTTCTTCGAATCCTTGTACCAGAACGAGATGAGCAGGTAGGAGCACAGCCCCACCCCCTCCCATCCCACGAACATGGTCAGGAAGCTGTCGCCCAGCACCAGCACCAGCATCGCGAACATGAACAGGTTCAGGTAGGCGAAGAAGCGCCAGTACGACTCCTCGTCGTGCATGTAGCCCGTCGAGTAGACGTGGATCAGGCTCCCGACGAACGTCACGATGAGCGTCATCACACCGCTGAGCCGGTCCATGGAAAATGCCATGTCCGCCCGGAAAGGCCCGATGGCAAACCAGGGCCAGAGGGACTGGTGGACCGCTGCCTCCCCGTCCAGACCCGTCAGCGTCGCAAACGCCAGCGCAGCGACAACGAACGAGGCCCATGGGAGCGCCACGGCCACGGTGTGCACAGCCCTCTTGCCCAGCGCACGCTGGAGGCGCACCCCGAACAGGCCGTTGACCACGGCTCCCAGCAGCGGGAACAGCGGAATCAGGAACAGGTAGGGGAAGGGATGGAGCTCCACGGCTACCCTCTCAGCTTGTCGGTATCGTTCACGTCAACGCTGCGAATAGTCCGGAACACGGCCAGCACGATTGCCAGGGCGACGCATGCCTCGGCCGCGGCCAGGACGATTCCGAACAGCGCCATGATCTGCCCGCCGATGTCGAGCGCAGCGTACCTCGCGAACGCCGCGAAGTTCACGTTGGCCGCATTCAGGATCAGCTCCACCCCCATCAGGATGGCAACTGCATTCCTGCGGGTCACGACGGTGAACAGGCCCAGCGAGAACAGCGCTGCAGCCACCACCAGGTAGTGCACGAGTCCGACGGTCATCGGTCCTCCTCCTTCCGCACCAGCGTCACCGCACCGATGAGCGCGGCGATGAGCAGGACTGAAATCACCTCGAACGGCAGCACGTAGGTGGTCAGCAGCGCATTGCCCACCGCAGCGGTCGTCGGCGCGGCCGGTCCGGGTTCCGCCACGGGCCACGGCGTGTGAACCGCCAGCCCCGCCAGCAGCGCGACCATCATGACCAGCAGCAGCAGCCCCGGTACCATCCCGGCCGACCGGTTGGTGACCTTCACGTCGCCGATCCGTCCCGTCAGCATCACGGCAAACAGGATCAAGACCAGGATGCCGCCGACATACACCAGCGCCTGGACCACGGCCAGGAAATCGGCACTCAGGAACACGTAGAGCCCTGCCACTCCGAAGAACGTCCCGAGCAGGGCAAAAGCCGAGTGCACGATGTTCCTCGAGAATGCCACCCACGCCGCGCTCACCACCGTGAGCAGCGCGAGGCAGTAAAACAGGATGTCACCGACGGCCATCGTGATCCTCCTTGCGCCAGGCATGTGCGCAACGGGCCCGCACGGCCAGGTACGCCTGCCCCTTGGGCTGCGTGACCGGCTCCACGTCCTTCTTGGGCTTGTAGACCGGTACGGGGGCACCGGGAACGTAGCGGAGAAGCAGGTTCTCGAGCTTCTCGTTGGCAATCTCGAAGTGGTTCGTGTGGTGGATGGCCCCGGTCGGACAGGCCTCGGAGCACAGGCCGCAGAACATGCACCGCGCCACGTAGATGTCGAAGCGCTGGAGGAACCGCTCCGCGGTTTCCGCATTCTTGCCGACCTCGATCCGGATGCACTGGATCGGGCAGGCCTTCATGCAGGCCATGCAGCCCGTACAGATCCCGGTATCCACCTCGAGGATGCCCCGGTAGCAATCGGGCAGCGTCTCCTCGATGGGCTTCTCGATCTTGTCCGGGTACTGGATGGTCATGGGCCGGCGGAACATCCAGCTCATGGTCACGGCCATCCCCTCGAACGTCGATACCACGGCATTCGAGATGTTGCGGAAGTACTGCCCTACGGCAGTCTGTACGGTGGATACCATAGCTCCTTCCCTGTCATCTTCCGGTAGTTGTCCCGGTCGGCCATGTAGTTGAAGCGCACCCGGCGGGCATACTGCAGGAGCCCCGCAACCCCCAGGCAGGTCATCACCAGCCGCATGGCCAGGTCGATGAGCGACCCGGCAGCCACGGCCCACATCCACACCATCACCCCCAGCAGACATGCGAACGAAAGCGGAACGAGGTACTTCCAGCACATCTCCAGGAGCTGGTCGATCCGAAGCCGGGGAAGCGTCCAGCGGAGTTGAATCACGATGAACACCAGCACCGACGTCTTGGCGGCGAAGATCACGAATGAGAGGGCCTGCAAGGCCCAGAACGAGACCCCTGTTGCCGCGTCGATGGTCGAAGCACTGACCCCCGGAATGTTCCAGCCGCCCAGGAAGCAGGCCGTGGCCACGGCCGACATGATCCAGAGGTTGGCCCACTCGGCAAACAGGAAGAAGAGGAAGCGCATGCCCGAGTACTCGGTGTGGTAGCCGGCCACCAGCTCCGATTCCGCCTCGGGCAGGTCGAACGGGGTCCGGTTCCCTTCCGCCAGGGCCGCAGTGAAGAAGAGGAAGAAGGCCGCAAAGGTGAACGGCGTCCGGAACACGAACCAGTCCCAGGGCATTCCTCCCTGCTCCCGGATCAGCCCCTGGATGGACAAGGTCCCGGCAAACAGCACCACGGTCAGCACGGACAGGGCGCTCGGGACCTCGTAGGAGATGATCTGCGCCGCGGATCGGAACGCTCCGAACAGCCCCCACTTCGAATTCGAGGACCACCCCGCGGCCAGGATGCCGACCACCACGACCGAGGAGATCGCGAACAGGTAGAGCACCCCGACATTGAGGTCTGCTGCCACCAGGTGCGCTCCGAACGGCAGCACCACGAACGTCCCGAACATCCCGGCAAACACCAGATACGGTGCCAGGCGGAACAGCGGCCCGTCCGCGGCATCGGGAATCAGGTCTTCCTTCAGGAAGCACTTCAATCCGTCGGCCAGCCACTGGATCACCCCCTGGGGGCCGACGCGGTTGGGGCCGATGCGGCTCATCATGCGGCCGGCCACGCGGCGCTCGACCACCGTCACCGGGCCGGCGAACAGGGCAACGAAGACCATGGCCAGCGCAGCGACCGCCAGCATCACCGCACCGTAGACCACCCAGGTGTAGGGCCAGGTTGCGGGCTCCATGCCCAGAAGCGACTGAACCAGGAAATCCGCGAGTTGTCTCATCGGTCGATCTCCGGCGCAACGATGTCGAGCGACCCGATGACCGCCACCAGGTCGGCAAGCATCAGCCCGGGGCTGATGGGTTCGATGAGGGCCACGGCCGTGAAGCTGCCGGTCCGGATCTTCACCCTGACCGGCCTGTCACTGCCATCCGCGACCAGGTAGTAGCCGATCTCGCCCCGGGCACTCTCCACCTTCGCGTAGACATCCCCGGCAGGCACCTTGATCGTGCGGGCCACCTTGGCCTTGAAGTCCCCTTCCGGAATGCCGGCCAGTGCCTGGCGCAGGATGCGGCACGACTCCCGCATCTCCACGATGCGCACCCAGAACCGGTCGTAGGAATCCCCGACGGCTCCCCGGATCCCGGTCCCGACCGCCACGTCGAACTGCAGCTCCGGGTAGACCGAGTACGGCTCGCTGCGGCGCAGGTCGAACCCGACTCCCGATGCCCTCAGGTTCGGTCCCGACAGGGCGTAGTCGATTGCGGTCGCGGCCGGAATCACGGCGACATGCGCTAGCCTTCGGATGAAGATCTCGTTGCCCGTGATCAGCCGGTTGAACTCGTCGATGATCGGCTCGAAGTGGTCGAGCCAGGTCAGGATCTTCTCGGTCAGCCCGACCGGCCAGTCCGCGCACACACCGCCGATGCGCATGTAGTTGTAGGTGAGCCGGGCACCGCAGATGTGCTCCATGAAGTCATTGATCGACTCGCGCTCGCGGATCCAATGAGTGAAGGGAGTGAACGCTCCCAGGTCCATGGCCATGGTGCCGGTGGCAACCAGGTGGCTTGCGATGCGGTTGAGCTCGTCTGCGATCACCCGCAGGTACTCCGCCTTGCGGGGGACCTCGACGCCGAGCAGCTTCTCCACGCCCATGGAGTACGCGTGATTGGCGAACATGGAGGCCAGGTAATCGACCCGGTCGGTATAGGGCATGAAGCCGGAATACGAGGTGATCTCGGCCATCTTCTCGACGCCCCGGTGCAGGAACCCCACGTCTGCGGTCGCCTTGCGCATCAGCTCACCGTCGGTCTCCACGATGAAGCTGATCACGCCGTGGGTGGCCGGGTGCTGCGGCCCCATGTTGATCCGGAGCATTCCGTCGATCGGTTGTGCCTTGGGCTCAAGCATCCTTTCCTCCAACGGGGTCGGGCCGCGACGTGGGAATGCCGTGATAGGATTCCTGCTCGACGTAGTCCTTCCGGAGCGGGTGGCCCACCCAGTCCCTGGGCATCATGATCCGTTCGAGATTCGGATGGCCCAGGTAGCGGATCCCAAGCAGGTCGAACGATTCCCGTTCGAACCAGTTGGCGCTCTTCCACACCGGCTCCACCGAATCCACCTGCGGGTCCGCCCGGTCCAGCACCACCTTGAGCACGAGGCCGTGCCCGGCCGAAATCGAGTGGAGATGGTAGACCGATTCCATGCGGTCCTTCAGGTCGACGCCGCTCACGCAGCGCAGGTAGTCGAATTCCAGCCCGGGGGCCGACTTCAGGAAGCGGCACACCTCCAGGAGCCTGCCCGGAGCCACCACGACGGCCGCATCCCCGACTGCCGGAGCCGCCAGGCTCACCCCCTCGTTCCCGAACTTCTCCTGGAGTCGCTCGAAGACCTCATGCACGTTCATGAGCCGCAGGCCTCCTCTTGTCGACCCAGCGCTCGGACTGGATCTTCTTCTGGATCTTGAGAATCGCGTCGGTCAGCGCCTCGGGTCTGGGGGCGCATCCCGGCAGGTAGATGTCGACCGGAATCACCAGGTCGACCCCCTTGACCACCGAGTAGCTGCGGGTGAACAACCCCCCGCAACTGGCGCACGACCCCATGGCGATGACGTACTTGGGTTCCGGCATCTGGTCATACAGTAGCCGGACGCGCTCGGCCATTTTGTAGGTCACGGCGCCGGCCACGATCATCAGGTCCGACTGCCGGGGGACCGCCCGGGGAACCGCACCGAAGCGATCCACGTCCGCCCTGGGCCCGCCGGTCTGCATCAGCTCGATGCCGCAACAGGCCGTTCCGAAGAGCAGGTACCAGAGCGAGTTCCAGCGTCCCCAGTTGAGGAGCCAGTCGACCTTGGTGGTCAGAATGCGGGCCTCGTCGTTCATCCCCTGACCTCCGGCTCATCCACCTTGCGGTTGAAGCTCAAGTTCCCCTTCCCCCACACGAAGGCCAGCCCGACTAGAAGGATCAGGAGGAACAGCAGCAGCTCGACCAGCGCTACGGTTCCATTCCCCTCTTCGAGCCAGCTTCGAAACACCGTGGCGACCGGGTAGGTGAGAGCAATTTCCACGTCGAACAGGATGAACACGAGGGCCAGCAGGTAGAAGCGCGGGTTGAAGTTGAACCACGCCTTGCCGATGGGGCGCTCGCCGCACTCGTACACCGTGGCCTTGTCGGGATTTGGAGCCTTGGGGCGGATGAACGACCCCACCAGCAGCGCACCTCCGACAAAAACGCACGACACCAGCAGAAACACGAGCACATTGGCGAAGTCGAAGAGCATCACGGCCTCCGCACCTGATTCGGCGCGCACACTACGCGCCTGCGTGCCCGCAGGTCAATAGTTATCATGCCACGGCCAATCCCCAGGCCGGCCTGCCGGTCCAGGAACGCGCGCACCCGGCATTTCACGAAACACCGCGAGCGGAAACGACTCACTTCGGGCAGTCCTCGAAACCACCTTTCCCGTCCACACAGGAGCAGACGGACATCCCCAAGAGAGTCATGAAGGCCTCGATGGCCTCCGAGTCACGGGTCACCGGAACCGCTCCGAACAGGCGAAGCACCTCCCCGACGCCGGCACCAAAGCCCGTGTCACCGCATGCCGACAGATGAGCTGCACGATTGGCGTCCTGCACTGCCACGACGCACATCTTCTCGACGTTCTGCGTCCCCGGAGCCAGCACGATCTCCGTCACGACCGCGGCCACGTCATACGGAGAAGCGGGGTCAATCCCTCCGTCCGCCCCTTCCAGCAACGAGGCCTTGATGCTGACCGTGGCCGCCCGCAGATCCACACCGGCCGTGATGGAGGGTGCGAGCGAGGTCAGGCCGATCCGCCGACCGGTCAGCGACTTCTTCTCCTCCGCATAGGTGCCGAAACCGTAGAGCGCCACGTTCTCGCCGTCCAGGATTCCCCGGACATGGGCGGTCCCGCTCCCGGGGGACTCGGTGTCCTCCGCAAGGATCGGCCCCTTGAACCGGAATTCCACCACGTCGTCCCCTTCTTTGCCGAAGAGTCCCTCCGGCACGGCGCACGCGGGGCCTGGGACATCGGCCGGCAGCGAATCCAGGAGGCCCAGGACCTCGTCTTCGAACCGGTAGGACTGCTCGGGCAGGAAGTTGTGCATGTGGGAGAAGGTGACGTCCCGCTCGGGGAAGAAGACCGTGTTCGCCATGTAGCCGAAGTTGAGCCCGCCGTGCCCCCAGCGGGTGCCGAGGAACCCGCCCGAAGTGATCAGCCCGAGGCCGTAGTCCGTCGGGAACCCGAGGATCGGGCAGACCGTGGTCTCCTGCATCTCTGCCAGCGATTCCGGGCTGATCACCTCCCCGGTCAGCAGGGCCCGCATGAACTTCAGGGCATCCTCCGGAGTGGTGACCAACCCGCCATCGGTCCAGGAGAACATCGGCGGGAACAGGTACGTCGCGTCTACGAGCTGGTCCACCAGGAACCAGCTTTCCGGGATCAGCCCGACGTCATCGGCTGTCAGCCCGAACAGGAAGCCCACGATGGCAAGGTCCATGTAGCCGTGGGCGAGCTCGGGTTTGACGTCATCCACCACGTCCAGATACGTGGCGTCGAGCCCCAGCGGCTCCAGGATCCGAGTCCGCAGAGCCTCCTGCGCTGGCTGCCCCGTGACCTTCTCGATGACCAGCCCGACCAGGATGTAGTTGGTGTTGGAGTACAGGCTGTCCGTTCCCGGCTCGAAGAGCAGCGGCTCATCCTTCACGAAGCCGAGCAACACGTCCGGCGACGCCAGCGAATCGGGGTTGAAGACCGCTGCCACAATGAAGGCCTGGCTTACCAGGTAGTCGGGAATGCCGCTCTGCATCCCCAGCAGCATCCGAATCGTGACGTTTCCCCAGGCCGGGTACCCGTCGACGTACTTGGAGAGCGGGTCGTCGAGCTCGACCAGCCCCTCGTCCACCAGCATCATGACCAGGGCCGAGATGTACGGCTTGGTGTTGCTGCCCACCCGGAACGACGAATCGACCGTCATCGGGGTACTGGTCGTGATGTCCGCCACCCCGGCGGCATCGACGAAGAGCGCTCCGTTTGCAAGCCGGATGGCCACGCTCAGGCCCGGGTCGCCGCTGAACGCCAGGTGCTCGTCCATGGCCTTTCGCAGATGGGCGGCCAGAGTCTCGGGGAACGGCACCTCCACAACCTCCGGCACATCCTCGGTCACGTCCTCCTGGCCGACTTCCTGGCCGGTGCTCCCCTCCTCATTCGCCACATCCCCGGTTCCGGCTTCATCCGGCTCGTCCGTGGTATCCGACACGGACGAGTCCTTGGCCGCATCGGGCCCTGCATCTTCTGCTGTGCCCGACGAACACCCGCACAATCCCAGCACCACGATGCACACGAACAAGACGGCGCACACGAACAGACTTCCCGGTCGAGCCTTCATGGTCTCCCCTCCATCGCACACCATCCTGAGGCAGCGGGCATCGAAAGGCAACGGATTCCGCCGCCTCGCCTTATGTGTCGCACTCGCATGGAGGCGGGCAATCTGACGGCCGATGCACCGCATGTCCAAAATGGCCATACGTGGTCCTGGGGTCTATTGGCTCGCCACTCTGGACTCGAAATGCCAACCGGCGACTGAAGAGGGGGAAGCGGCTGAGGTCCGCTACGGCTCCGGCCAGGCCTTGGACAGGAGTGTGGCGACAAGCTCATCCCTGTAAGCTGCAAGCTGTTGAGCGTCGACTGGTCGCAGCAATCGCAGCCCTGCAGGGTCGGTGGGCATCTGCTTCAGAACGAATGCGAGGGTGGCAGGCTCCATGCCCCCGTCCTTGGCATGCGCAGCCCGGAGGTGGCTGACCACATCCACCCCCGACTCCGAGAGGAAGTAGAGGTCGACCAGATCCTTCACCTCGTTTCGCCCGAGCACGGCGCAGAGCTTGTTGGCAATCAGGTCCTCGAGGGAATCCACACGAACCCCTTCCCGCACCGGCTTGGCCTCCAACGGCACTACCTGCGGCACGGCCTCGTGCGCAATGTCCACCAGCGTGGATTCATCTCCAGCCCCGACCCTGAACCGCCTGAACCCCGGGAGCCGTCGCAGTACCTGGATGGTCCACCCGCGGCTTGCGGCCGAGGATTGCAGCAGGGTTCCTGCCAGATCCACGTCCCCGACCTCTGTGACGAAGACGTCTACGTCGAGGGATGTCCGGTGCCCCAGGTAGCCCGAGAGAACGGTTCCGCCCGTGAAGTAGGCGGAGGGCACGACCCCGAGAAGACCCACCAACTCGCGCTGCAGCGCGGACAGTGCCCTAGCGAAAGAATCCACGTTCCCTCCACTCCTTGAGCAGCCACTCCCAGAAAGCCCGGCGTCTGCCCAAGCCCACTGCGATGGCATCCCAATCGAGGGCCACTTCTGCGGGTGTCACGAAGCTCCACACCTCGTCCGGCCTGGCCTCCCGCAACAGGGTACGAAGCAATGCCATGCGCCTGGGATGCGCCTTGTCGGCCAGTACCGAGCGTAACTCGGCCACGGTGACATTCCGATCCCAGAAGAAGTACGGGACCGCATCATCGTCCTGGAAATTGGCCGTTGAAAGCACCATCGAACACATCGGGAACCTCCCCCGGATGAGTATTACTCGAACGGTGCCAGGAAGACAAGACCGGACCCGCCCCGCCGGGGCGCGTTGACAACGCCCCGAAGTTTGAGTACCTTGCCTCCGCTCAGAAGTACCTGGCCAGAGCTGAAGCCAATCGCGCTGCCATTGCAGTACACAGACTACTGGAGGGGGAGGAGATGAAGGTGGGGCGAAAACTCGTGCTGTTGATCCTGTCTGGGATGGTGGGGTTCTGCATGTCAAACTGCGACCCGGGCGGCGGCGGGGACACGGGGCCGGGATGCCCGGACGTGAACGGCGGACCGGACCCGGACACAACGGCAGTGCCGGATGCATTGCCTGACCTGCCGCTGCCAGACCTGTCCCAACCTGACCTGCCGCTGCCAGACCTGTCCCAACCTGACCTGCCGCTGCCTGACCAGGGATTCGACTGGACGTCCCCCGACCTCACCGTGGACATCCCCGCACCGGATCTTGCCCCGGATACCACCGGCTCACTCGGCCCCTGCGACGAGTGCATCACCGACGCGGATTGCTCGCCCGGGCTCGTCTGCGCCGATGCCTCCGCATTCATCGATGATCCGCTGGTTCCCAATATCTGCACGATCCCCTGCCCGGCCAACAGCGTCTGCCCGCCCGGAATGGCCTGCAACCTGCCCGTGACCCTCTTCTGCACGTGCGACCTGCCGTGCCAGGACCTCGTGGTGCTCAGTGATACGACGTCCACGGTCGACGGGACCGGCACCTTCGCGGTCGAAGTGACGCCGACTTCCTCGGCATGGAACCCCGCAACCACGGGAATCCCTGGAGCCAAGTGGATCTGGGTCACCAACCCGGCCCAGAATCCGGTAACGGAGACCCACACCTTCACAAAGACCTTCACCTGGAATCACCCGGTCGGCGCCGCCGTGCTGCGGATCGCCTCGGACAACGGGTACAGCGTGGCGATAAACGGTGTGACCATTGACCAGACCGGCAACAGCCTCGTCGACCCCACCCCGACCGGAACCACCTTCTCTAGTCCGGTCACGTACCATGTCGCCAATGCCATCGTTCCCGGTACGAACACCCTCGTGGTGTCCGTGACCAACAACGGCATGGCGCACGCGTTCAATCCGGCCGGGCTGAGATACAAGCTGAAGATCTTCTGCCAGCCGCCCAACCCGTGCAAGGTGTGCGATACGAACGCGGACTGCCTGGCTGGCCTCTCGTGCCAGGACGACGACGGACTTCCCGCCACGCCGACGGTGTGCACCGCGGCCTGCGGCTCTTTCCCGACGGCCACTGGCTGCGCAGACGGCCAGACCTGCGATGCCGACACCGGGCTATGCCGCTGCGACCGATGCGGCGATGTCTTCAACCCGACGTGCGTGCCGACCGACTGCGAGACGGACGACGGGCTGCTCGGCTCCTGCCATCCGACTGCGGACGGCTGCCTCTGCCTGCCGCCCAACTACTGCGTCGAGTGCACCACCGATGCCGACTGCACAGGCGGGCTCGTGTGCGCCGATGCCTACAACACCTGGGACGACCCGGCCACTCCGAACATCTGCACCGTGCCCTGCGCGGGTGCGGGCATCTGCCCGGACGGGATGTTCTGCGACTTCAACGTGAGCAAGTACTGCAAGTGCGATCCGTGCATCGCTCCGCCGCCTCAGATGGTAGCGTGGTGGCCGCTCGATGAGACCGTCGGAAACACAGCGGTGGAGCTCGACAACGGTGCGGACGGAACCTGGATGGGCTCGCCGGTCCCGGTCCCGGGCATGGTCGCAGGGGCACTCGACACGAGCGCAGGGTACGTGCAGATTCCCAATGCGTCGCTCCCCAACCCCGGAACGAGCAACTTCACAGTCGATGCGTGGGTCAACTACCAGGCCAACCCGCCACAGGCATTCTGCCAGGACACGGTCCTCCAGTTCGGCGGGTTCCAGTTCGGCATTCTCTGGTGGAACGACGAGTTCGAAGTGCGGCTGCCCCCCTCGTTCCACCAGCATGTGCCGTTTGCCGGCGGACCGAACCAGTGGCACCTGGTGGCGCTCACGCTGGATCGCAGCGACCCGCTTGGCATCAAGCTGTACATGGACGGCGTGCTTGCCGGTGCCTACTCGCCGGCGGGAATCGGAAGCCTCAGCACGACAGCGGATATGCTGCTCGGAATCGACTCGTTGCTGGGTTGCCCGTTCTTCGGAGCGCTGGACGAAGTGGAGCTGTTCGGCCGCGCGTTGTCCCACCAGGAGATCCTCGACCTCTACCAGGCCGGGGAGGCGGGCAAGTGCAAATGGGACACGTGCACTCCGGACGTGACCCCGCCGGTGATCTCGTGCCCGCCGCCGGTCTCGATGGAGGCCAACTGGCCCGAGTGCAAGGCCAAGCCGCTTCCCGCTTCCGCCCTGGACAACTGCGATCCGACCCCGGACATCACGGTCTGGCCCACCGGTTTTGCAGGGTCCGGCGTCTTCCTGATCACCTACACTGCCATGGATGACAGCGGCAATTCGGCCACCTGCCAGACCGAGGTTCACGTGTACTGCGACGAGTGCACCAACCCGGCCAACGACCAGTGCGAGCCCAAGATGTGCAAGCTCCCCGACGGGACCGCGGGCAAGTGCCAGGAGGGACCGACCGGGTGCGGGTGCCAACCCTTTCCTGCCAACCCCTGCGCCAAGTGCGACTCGGATGCCACCTGCACCGGCGGCCTGGTCTGCCAGGATGACGACGGAAGTGCGGCCACCCCAAAGGTCTGCACAACCCCCTATGTCCCAGCCACGGGTTGCCCGAGCGGCATGCACGGGGACTTTGGCATCAGCAAGTTCTGCATCTGCGACGACTGTTCCGACATCTTCAACCCGAAGTGTGACAGCGTGGAGTGCGTGATCTCCAAGGGGGTCGTCGGCAAGTGCAAGGTCGGTGCCGCAGGGTGTGATTGCGCTCAGTAGACGCCCTGGGGAAGACCCTCACTCGTCCGAAATGACCTCGGCCTGGCGGACGAGCATCGGGCCCGACACTCCCATCGTCGTGCCCGACAGCGACACCTGCTGCCAGACCTTGTTCGTGCCCAGGAACTCCCGAGCCAACCAGAGTGCCGTGGTCGAAGAGCTTCCCGCCTGCAGCGTTCGGCCATCCGTGCGACACTGGACGGCCAGCGTGTGCGAGCCCGCAGGTACGTTGTAGTAGACCAGCGTGCGCCTGAACATGCGCCGGATCGTGCCGCTGGCCTATCCAGAACGGTCCAGCCCCTCGTGCCACACTCGCAAGTCACGGTGCACACCATGCCTGCGTCCGCACCGAACGGCATGCAGTAGCCGCTGGTGCCGCACTCCGCATCTTCGGAACACGCCTTCTTGAAGTAGTCCTCGACGTCAATCTCCACATCTTCTGGAGGCAGCACCCCGGCCGTCTCGGGAAGGACCGTTTACGCGTTGCCCGTGGCGTCGGGAATCACATCAATTCCGCCTGCCTCGACGTCCGCAAAGCTCCCGCCAGGACCAGAACCGTTAGTCACACAGCCGGCGAAAACGAGCACCAGAACAACGCAACCCATGCGAGTCCCTTTTTACATTACCCTCCCGCTCTGGCCGTACGGAGGCCTCTGAGACCTACTGCTCCTGGCAGGTCGACATGATGCAGACCTGGCCCTCGCCGCAATCCTGGTCGGAGAAGCACTGGTCCGCGCAGCAGAGCACCCCGCCCTGTTCGTCGGGCAGCGTCTTGACCACGTTGGCGGCCTCCTTCTCCCCGTCCGTGCCACAGTTCCAGGCATCGGCGTGGTACACGCCCTGGAGCTTGTTGAAATAGTCGAGAGGCTTGCACCAGCCGCAGCCGCCGCTGGAGGGCTTGCACAGGACGTCGGTGAAGTTCCCCTCGACGTACGAGGGATCGCTCGGCGGCAGCTCTCCCTTGAAGTAGCAGGTGCAATCGCCGGTCGGCTTGTTCCGGATCGCCTTGCACAGGTCGTGCGATGCCTTGTCCAGGGGGTAGCAGCTCTCCACGGATGGAGCGCACCCAAGGTCACCGCAGCCGAACAGGTCGTTGAGGCTCGCGGGGTCGCCGATGGCATCAGGAGTGCAGTTGAACGCACCGGTCGAGGAGGTCCGGGCCAGGAAGAAGGCGGGGCTCTTGGCCTGCAGCATGATCTCGGTGCACCCAGATGGGCTGCGATACAGCACGTCGTTCTTCCCCAGGCAGACGTGCCACCCTTCCGCACACAGGTCGGTGACGGTACAGCCGGTGCCTTGCGGGTTCAGCCCGTCGTTGCCCGCTTCCCGGTTGCACGTCGGAAACTCGTTGTGGATTCCCGGCACGTCCCAAGCCCCGCCGCAAGCAGCAATGAGCGGGTAGGCCCCGATGGCGAGGAAGCCCTCCCGGGTCGCGTCGCTGCACCCGACCCACTTGGGATCGGTGACACACATCCCGTCCTCGCAGAACAACCCCTCGGGGCACGGGGCGCACTCGCCGCCGCAGCCGTCCGGGCCGCACTGGACGCCCAGGCACGACGGCTGGCAGCATTGGCCTGACTCGAGGCACACGGCACCGACTTCGCACTCCCCGCACGACCCGCCGCACCCGTCCGGGCCGCAATGCTTGCCCGCACACTGGAGCTCGCAGCAGGTGCCTTCATCGTCCACGCAGACCGACCCCATTCCGCACTCGCCGCAGCTCCCGCCGCACCCGTCCGGACCGCACTCCTTGCCGATGCACGCGGGATCGCACTTGAGCGCGCACTTCCCCTGGTTGCAGATCGGGGCAACCTCCGGGCATGCCCCGCACGACCCGCCGCACCCGTCGTCGCCGCACTCCTTGCCGATGCAGAAGGACT
>Ga0233425_10002923_pt1 | contig 32297 bp, 33 predicted proteins | sample Watercolumn_Towu_2_FD_181712 | JGI IMG/M metagenome (GOLD analysis project Ga0233425, IMG submission 181712) | Freshwater microbial communities from Lake Towuti, South Sulawesi, Indonesia - Watercolumn_Towuti2014_140_MG | ecosystem: Environmental > Aquatic > Freshwater > Lake | place... | reverse complement strand
CCAGACGATCATTGCTGGAATGGGTGAGTTGCACCTCGAAATTATCCGCGACCGCATGTTGCGTGAGTTTAAAGTTGATGCTGCTTCTGGTAAACCGCAGATTGCTTACAAAGAAACAGCCCTCATGCCTGCTGACGGTGAAGGCAAGCTTGTCAAACAATCGGGTGGTCGAGGTCAATACGGACACGTTATCATCAAGACCACGCCAAACGAGCGTGGTAAAGGAATCACTATTGAAAACAAAGTCGTTGGTGGAACGATTCCAAAGGAATATATTCCTGCCGTCATCAAAGGTCTCAACGAAGCTACGCTCAACGGTGTTGTTGGTGGCTATCCCGTTATCGATCTTCACATCGATATCATCGATGGTTCTTACCACGATGTTGACTCGAACGAACTTGCTTTCAAGATGGCAGCAATTTTTGCGCTCAAAGATGCTCTGAAAAAAGCAAAGCCAATTCTCCTTGAGCCAATCATGAAAGTCGAGGCTATTACGCCAGAAGAATATCAAGGTGATATCATGGGTGACTTGAATCGTCGTCGTGGAAAGATCATGTCGATCGAAACTAAATCGATCAGCACCAGTGTCAATGCTGAAGTGCCGCTTGCCGAAATGTTTGGTTACGCCACAGCAATTCGTTCACTCTCCAAAGGACGTGCTGCCTACTCCATGGAGCCTTCCCACTTTGAACAAGTGCCAGCGCAAGTCTTGGCTGCGGTTCTCGATCAAAAATCTTAAATTAGCTTCAACTTAAACTTTTTACTTCAACTTTCTTATGGCCGCTGGACATCGCATTCGCATTCGACTGAAAGGTTTTGATTTTCGCCTTCTCGATATTTCCGCTTTGGAAATTGTAGAGACAGCAAAGCGGACTGGATCCAAGATCCTTGGACCGATCCCTCTTCCTACTCACATCGAAAAATTCACCGTGAATCGTTCCCCGCACGTTGACAAAAAATCGATGGATCAATTTGAAATCAGAACCCACAAACGTTTGCTCGACATCGTTGAGCCAACAGCCAAAACCGTCGATGAGCTCCGTAAGCTTAACCTACCGGCCGGTGTGGATATCTCAATTAAGATCTAACATAACTGCTAAGAAAATTTAATTAACTAAGAAAGTAAAATTTAATAACGAAAAGTTTATAGGTTTATAAGTTTATAGGTTTATAGGATTAGTTTGCTCCCTTTACGAAGAGAGAAAATTTTTTTACTAAAGCCTTGTTATAAAACTGAGATTGAGTATCGAAAAGAAATTAAACCCATAAACCCATAAACCCATAAACCTGTAAACCTATAACCTCCTTTCTTCTATGTCTCTCGGAATTCTCGGAAAAAAAATTGGCATGACTCGCGTTTATGATGCGAAGGGCGTTGTGCGTGCCGTGACAGTTGTTGATGTTCGTAACAATCAAGTCTTGCAAGTTAAAACTAAAGCTAACGATGGATATGATGCGGTACAACTTGGTTTTGATGATCAAAAAGAACATCGAGTGACGAAGGCTCAGCTCGGTCATTTCAAAAAAGCAGGTTCAGCGCCAAAACGTTTCCAACGTGAGTTCCGCTTAGCAGCAGGGGTCACAGCTCCTGACCTCGGCGCTTGGTCACTCACGAATTTTCAAGACGGTCAATTTGTTGACGTGATCAGCACTTCCAAAGGTAAAGGATTCCAAGGTGTTGTTCGCCGTTTTAAATTTGCTGGTCAACCAGAAACTCACGGATCGATGATGCATCGTCGTAACGGTGCGATTGGAAACCGTCTGACTCCAGGGCGTGTCTGGAAAAACATGGGCATGCCTGGTCACATGGGCCACGAGCGCATCACGACTCAAAATCTTGAAATTGTACAAGTACGCGAAGCCGATGGTGTCATCCTTATCAGTGGCGCTGTTCCTGGCGCTAGAGGAACTTATGTCATGGTGCGTCCTGCTAAGAAAAAAATAGCATCTAAGAAAGATTAATTGTTGTAACGTCGATAGAACATGAAAGCAAATTTACTCACTCCAGAGCTAGCAAAGAAAGCTAGCATTGAACTCATCGATAACGGCAAAGGAACTCAAGCTGTTCACGATGTTGTTGTCGCCATGCGCGCGAATCGCCGTAGCGGAACTGCTTGTGTCAAAACAAAAGGAACCGTCAATCTTTCTGGACGTAAACCATGGCGTCAAAAAGGAACTGGCCGCGCTCGTGCTGGTTACTTTAGCTCGCCCGTTTGGGTTGGTGGTGGTGTTGCTCATGGACCACATCCTCGCTCCTATGCGAAGAACACTCCAAAAGCTGTTAAAAAACTTGCGTTCCGCAAGGCGCTTAGCGCTCGCATACTAGGAGGCGACGTCTTCTCTGTTTCTGCTTTTGAAGTTGCAGAGCCTAAGACCAAACAATTTTTGGAGCTCATCGACAAAATGACTGGTGGTGCCAAGAGCGCGCTCGTTATTGCTCCTACTTTTTCCAAAAACACTTTCCTTAGTGCTCGCAATGTTCAACACACGCTGCTCATGAGTGCCGCTGAGGTGAACACCGAGAACCTTCTCGCTTTCGATAAAATCATCATCACTCAAGAGGCTCTCTCAGCTCTTGGACAACGTCTCGCGTAATTTTCATCCTATGAAGGAAGCCACTCACATCATTCGCAAAGTTTACATTAGTGAAAAAGCCAGCTTAGTTGCTGAAAAGTTGAATCAGTACGTTTTCCGCGTTCATCCTGATTCTAACAAGATCGAAATTAAAAAAGCGATTGAACAACTTTTTAAAAAGCGTGTCGTCTCCGTACGGACAATGCAATATGCTGGTAAGAAAAAAAGAGAACGTCGTGCTGACTTTGGCCGTCGTGCTCATTGGAAAAAAGCCATTGTGAGTCTCGCTCCCGGCGACAAAATTGAAATTGCTTAATACAAAAAGAATTAATAACAAAGAACACAAAGAAATTTAAAAAAGGATACTCTTACGTGCTAGCCTTGCGAAGCAAGGCTTCTGACAACTGAGAACCGACAACTGCCAACTGATTTTATGGCCCTCAAAACTTTTAGACCTCTCACTCCTTCGCAGCGTTTTAAAGCGCTTCCTTCGTTTGAAGAAATCACGAAGAGCAAGCCTGAAAAATCATTGACTGAAATTAAACATCGGACTGGTGGCCGCAATAATGCCGGCCGTAAGACCGCACGTCATCGTGGTGGTGGTCACAAAAAACGTTATCGAATTATCGATTTCAAGCGTTCTCGTCGTGACATTACCGCAGAAGTCATCGCGATCGAATACGATCCAAATCGCAGTGCGCGCCTCTGCCTTCTTCAATACATCGATGGAGAAAAAGCTTACATCTTGGCCCCAGCTGGAATCACCGTTGGAACCAAGGTTGCCGCTGGAGAACAAGTCGAACCATCATTGGGCAACGCCCTTCCTCTCAAGAGTATTCCTCTTGGATTGGCGCTTCACAATATTGAATTGACTCCGGGTCGTGGTGGACAGATCGTCCGTAGTGCTGGATCTCAAGCGATTCTCAGCAACCGTGAGGCTGGGTACGCTCTCGTGAAAATGGCTTCTGGAGAATTGCGCAAGATCAACGAAGAGTGCTACGCCACAATTGGGCAAGTTGGCAACGTGGAGCACATGAATGTTTCTAGTGGTAAAGCTGGTCGCAGCCGTTGGCTCGGCATTCGCCCCCAAACTCGTGGTATGGCGATGAACCCAGTCGATCACCCGATGGGTGGTGGACAAGGAAAGAGCAAAGGTGGTGGCGGACGTCATCATCCGATGTCACCATGGGGTCAGCTTTCTAAAGGATTTAAAACCCGTCAAAAGCGCAAAGCTTCTGACAGATTCATTGTTCAACGTCGGAAGAAAAAGTAAATTCGTTTAAGAGTTTAAGAGTTTAACAAAATGGAAATCAAATTTCGCAAAGTACATTTCTCTTAGAAAAAAATGACATATAAAATTTAACATATCAGGTAAGAATCAAATATATTTTTAAGAAACAAAGCAAAATGTTAGGGCTTCTTTTAAAACTACTTTCAATGAGAATTTCAAACTCTTAAACTCTTAAACTTTTCAACTCTTAAACAAGATTTCACATGGCACGCTCACTAAAAAAAGGTCCTTTCGTTGAATGGAAGCTTCTCGAGAAAATCGATAAGCTTAATGAGACGAACATCAAGAAACCGATCAAGACTTGGTCGCGTCGCTCCACGATCACGCCTGACTTTGTTGGTCACACCTTCAATGTTCACAACGGTCGTTCCTTTCTTCCTGTTTTCGTAACCGAAAATATGGTTGGTCACAAGTTAGGAGAATTTGCCCCAACCCGCGTCTTCAAGAAACACGGATCACATACGGCAAAAGTCACTAAATAATTTTTTATGCAAGTCCGCTCCCTTTATCGTTACGCTAAAATTTCTGCTTTTAAAGCTCGTGAAGTCACGCGAGAGATCCAAGGTCTTCCCGCAGTGGATGCGCTTGCTCAATTGAAATTTATTCCCAAAAAAGCTGCACCTCTCATTGCTAAGACGCTCAAGAGCGCGATTGCTAATGCTGAGCAAAACAACAGTCTGCGTCCTGAAGTCCTTGTGATCAAAGAAGCCGTTGTTGGGGAAGCACCAACGCTCAATCGGATTAGGCCGACAGCGAGAGGATCTGCTCATCCGATTCGCAAACGGACAAGTCACATTCGCATCGTCTTGACTGATGAAGTTCCTATCACTCGTCGTGCTGATCGTGCAAAAGCCAAAGGCAAGAAAAAAGCTGCTCCAAAAACAGCTAAGAAAACTTCTTCTAAAAAAACAAAAACTACTGAACCAACTCCAGAAGCCGCTTCTGAGCCAGTAGCTGAGTAAAATCAAACTCTTAAACTCTTAAACCCTTCAACTCTTAAACTGTTTTCAAATTATGGGCCAAAAAGTAAACCCCATCGGATTTCGACTTCCACTCACTCGTGATTGGAGCTCGCGCTGGTATGCTTCCGAAAAAGAATTTTCAGAGTTTCTTCATGCTGACACGAAGATTCGTACCACATTGAAGAAGAAATTAAAATCTGCTGCCGTTTCTCGCATTGTCATTGAGCGCGCTTGGAACAGCGTTCGTGTGACGATTGTTACTGCTCGTCCTGGTATCGTCATCGGACGTAAAGGTTCTGAAATTGAGAACATGACTCAAGAAATTTCTTTACTTGCCGGTGGAAAGCAAGCTAAGGTCGACATTGTTGAAGTTAAGCAACCCGAGCTTGACGCTACGCTCGTAGCAGAAAGTGTCGCTAATCAATTAGAGCGTCGTATTGGATTCCGTCGTGCTATGAAGAAGGCGATGCAGCTCGCCATGGATCTCGGTGCAGAAGGTATCAAGATTCGGGCTTCAGGTCGTTTAGGAGGAAGTGAAATTGCGCGTACAGAAATTGTGCGCGCTGGAACGATCCCACTTCATACTCTTCGCAAGAACATTGACTACGGATTTGCTGAGGCTGACACGATGGCCGGTAAGATCGGAATCAAATGCTGGATCTGCAAAAAAACAGAATCCCCTCAAACCTCTTCCTCAACAAAAGAAAATTAACCACAAAGAACAGTGTTACAAAACAACAAAAAGAATTAGCCACAAAGAACACAAAGAACACAAAAAAGAATTTTTTTATAAAAAAATTCTAAGAACTAAAGACAGAATTTTCTTTGATTTCTTTGTGCTCTTTGTGGCCATTCTCTCCATTTCTGCGAACTACCAACTACGAACTAAAATTTAGTTATGCCTTTATTACCAAAAAGAGTTAAGTACCGTAAGACCCAGCGGGGAAGCCGCAAGGGCATTGCTTCTCGCAATTTAAAAATCGATTTCGGTGAATTCGGATTGCAAACCCTTGATCGTGCTTGGATCACTAACACTCAGATTGAAGCTGCTCGTGTTGCCTTAACTCGTAACATGAAGAGAAAAGGCAAGCTTTGGATTCGCATTTTTCCTGACAAATCAGTCACCGCTCGTCCACCAGAAACTCGAATGGGTAAAGGTAAAGGTCAGCCTGAATATTGGGTTGCTACTGTGCGCCCCGGAAACATTCTTTTTGAATTGGATGGTATTCCTGAATCCGTGGCTAGAGAGTCCCTGAGGCTCGCTGCGAACAAGCTTCCTATTCGCACGAAGTTCGTCACACGCCACCACGCTGCAACCAGTTCGTAGTTGGTAGTTGATAGTTCGTAGAAACAAGATGAAAATAATTTTTAACAATCATAATTTTAACTCATTTGAAATTTACCATGCAACGTGTACTAACCTTGTGAAGTAAAGTTTCTGACAATCAATAACTGCCAATTTTTTTATAAATCTCCTAGCAAAATTTTCTACGAACTACGAACTACGAACTTCATTCCGAATGACTATCGCTGAAATCAAAGAATTAACTCCGAAAGAACTTGTCGCAAAAACAAAAGAGTTGCGTCAGGAGATTTTCCACTATCGTCTCCAGCAACAGGCTGGACAATTGGAGAAGCCACATCTTATGCGTGTAGCACGGCGTGAGATCGCTCGCCTCCAAACGATCTTGGCTGAGAAAATGAATGGCCACAAAGAACACAAAGAAATCAAAAAGTAAAAAATTTTTATGAAGGATACAGTTAACTCCACAAGGGAGTCTCAGCGCAAGACTCGCTCCGGTGAAGTCATTTCTACCAAAATGGACAAGACGATTGTTGTCAAAACCGTGACGCGCGTACCACACCCTCGTTTTGGAAAAATCATCAAGCAAGTGAAAAAATTTCACGTTCATGATGAAAACAATGAAGCCAAAGTCGGCGATATTGTTGCTATCATGGAGACAAGGCCATTGAGCAAACTAAAACGCTGGCGTCTCATTGAGATCCTAAAACAAGCTGAGCAACAATAATTTTTTAAAATCATGATTTACATTCGTTCACGACTTAAAGTTGCCGATAATACTGGTGCTCGCATGGCTACTATGATTGGTGTTATCGGGAAAAAAACTCTCTGCGCTCACGTCGGTGATATCATCACTGCGAACGTCAAAGAGGCGACTACCGGTGGCACTGTCAAAAAAGGAGAGGTTGTTCGTGCCGTTGTTGTGCGTACTTGTCAACCAGTTCGTCGTCCTGACGGTTCATACCTTCGCTTTGACGCAAATGCGATTGTCATTATTGATAAAGATAAGAACCCTCGTGGCACGCGTATCTTTGGTCCCGTCTCTCGTGAATTGCGTGAGAAAAATTTCATGAAAATTGTTTCTCTCGCTCCGGAAGTGTTGTAAGAAATTCAAGATAAATTAACCACAAAGAACACAAAGAAAAAATTTTATAGGGATAGAAGTGATGAGAGAAATAAGAAACTCAATTCTTAAACTCTTAAACTCTTAAACTCTTAAACCTCCTTTCTATGATTAAGACTCACGTAAACACAGGCGATATCGTTAAGGTGATATCTGGGAACCATCGTGGTGCTCAGGGTAAGATCCTTCGTGTGCTTCGCGAAAAAGAACAAGTTTTTATTGAAGGCGTTCGCATGATCAAGAAACATCTTGGTCGCTCACAAGATCGTCCCCAAGGAGAAATTATTGAAAAGGAAGGACCGATTCATATTTCCAATGTTAAATTAGTAGAGGCTGCAACGGCGAAGAGCTCTTCCAAGAAAAGTGCTAAAAAAGCAAAAGCAGAGACAGTAGAGAAGCCAAAGAAAAAGACGCGGACTAAAAAAACAGTTTAGGGATTTAGAAGTTTAGAACCTAACGAGACCATTATCCAAAAAGAAAATAATTTTTAAAACAGAAGTCACAATAAAACTTCTGAAGTTTAGCAAATAACTAAAGCATCACATGATTTTTAGAACCAAAACGATAAATGCAATAATTTGGAGTATAAAAAATCTTCTGTTGCATTCTAAACCCCTAAACTTCTAAACTCCTAAACCTTTTTACCATGCACCCAGCAGCAGAACTTTTTACAGAATACCATAATCGAGTTGTCCCAGCACTTCAAGAGAAGCGCGGCTACCAAAACAAACACCAAGTTCCAAAATTGGTGAAGCTTGTGATCAATACATCAATCGCCTCTGCGCAAGATGTCAAGCAGGCGCTTGAAATTGCAAAAGAAGAACTCGCTCTCATCACAGGCCAAGCTCCTGTCGAGACTATTGCGAAGAAAAGTATTTCCAACTTTAAACTTCGTGCAGGACAATCGATTGGCGCTAAAGTCACACTACGTGGCCGTATCATGTACGAATTCTTGGAGCGTTTGCTCAAGATGGCGCTTCCTCGTATTAGAGATTTTCGTGGCGTATCGCCAAAAGCTTTTGATGGCAATGGTAACTACACCTTAGGTATTTCCGAGCAATCAATTTTTCCTGAAGTGGAACTCGATAAGATCAAACGCAATATCGGCTTTGACATTACGATCGTCACTTCAACTAATGATGACCAAGAAGCTAGGGATCTCCTCACTGAACTCGGCATGCCATTTTCGGGCAGGAAAAAGAATTAATGTTAGAAACCCTATAAAAAATAGTCTTATGTAATCTACCTCGAGAAAAGTTTGAGTAAGGAAGTTTGAGTTTGAGTCAGCGAGGCTTCGCTTTAGTAATAGAAGCGCAAAGCGCCTAGAGAACTCAAACTCAAACTACAAAACTCAAACTTTTTCTCAGCAAGAATTTTTAACCCTTTTAAATTTTAATTTTTCAAACCTTTAAATTTTTCAAACCTAAATGAGTGCCCTTACCGATCCAATTGCTGACTTGCTCACCCGCATTCGCAATGCTATTCAAGTTCATAAAAAAGAATTTTTTGTTCCTTATTCCAAAATGAAGAGCGATATTGCTGCCATCTTAAAAAAAGAAGGTTACATTACCGACTACGAATTAGATAACACGGAGGCTCATCCTCGTTTGAAAATTGTCGCGCGTTATGTTGGCAAAGCTTCTGCGATTGCTGGCCTTCGCCGCATTAGCCGTCCTGGTCTTCGTCGCTATGTTGGGAGTGAGGAGATTCCTCGCGTTCTCGGTGGTATGGGGATCTCAATTCTCTCTACCTCACGCGGAGTGATGACCGGCCATGAAGCTCGTCGTCAAAAAGTTGGCGGAGAACTTCTCGCTTATGTTTGGTAACTAAACTTCAAGTTTTTACAAATTTAACCTTTGATATTACAATTAGAAATAATGAAAGTTTGAGTACCAGAAGTTTGAGTTAGCAAGGCTTCGCATTAAATAACAAGAGCGCGAAGCGCCTAGAGAACTCAAACTACAACACTCAAACTTGCCTCTTTACAATATAGAGTTCGAAACTTCAAAATTTTCTTAACATTTTTAAAACGCATGTCACGTATCGGAAAAACTCCAATCACTCTTCCAGATAAAGTCAAAGTTACTTTAGCTGCTGATGGAACTATTTTAGTGGAAGGTCCCAAGGGAAAACTTTCTTGGCAACTTCCTAAGGCCATCAAAATTCATATTGAAGGAACAACGCTACTCGTCGAGCGTGAAAATGAAGAACGGGCTACTCGTGCTCTTCATGGCTTAACACGCGCCTTGCTCAACAACATGATTACTGGCGTTCACGAAGGATTTCGTCGTGACTTAGAGATTCAAGGTGTCGGTTTCCGCGCAGCCATCAAAGGAAAGCAATTAGATCTTTCCATCGGTTATTCTCATCCTGTTCTCTTTGATATTCCTGAAGGCATCAAGATTGCTGTTACTGACAACACGAAAATTAGCATTGAAGGAATTGACAAACATCTTGTTGGACAAGTCGCTGCGGACATCCGGGCGTACTACCCGCCAGAGCCCTACAAAGGCAAAGGAATTCGTTACGCTGGAGAGCAAGTCCGCCGCAAGGAAGGAAAAACCGTTCAATAGTATTTATTAGTTACTAATTCGTGTTCACATTTTTTAATTTAAAAAATTTATTTGTTATGACTCGACGTAAGTTTGAGTGCTAGAAGTTTGAGTTTGAGTTATTCTCCGCGCTTTGCGCATTAGAAAAAATAAAGCGCGAAGCGCCTAAAGAACTCAAACTCAAACTAGAAATACTCAAACTTTCTCCAAAAATTTAGTAAGCTACAATTTCAATTTATTTTTCATCCTAAGTTCATTTATGTCTACCATAACCCCACGCACCTTACGGCATCGTCGCCTGCGCAAGAAAGTTTCAGGAACGGCGGAGCGCCCTCGGCTTTCAATTTATTTTTCTGGTCGTCACATCACCGCTCAGGTGATTGATGATCAAGCTGGCATCACGTTAGCAAGTGTTCACACAACAGAAAAAGAATTTTGTGAAGCAGCGGACACTCGTCCTAACGTTGCAACTTCTACAAAAATTGGCCAGCTCATTGCTGAGCGAGGCCTCAAAAAGAATATCAAAAAAGTTGTTTTTGATCGAGGTGGCTTTAACTATCACGGCAAGGTAAAAGCTCTCGCAGAGGCTGCTCGTGCCGGGGGATTTGAATTTTAATTATTATGTCTGAGAAATCTGAGAAACCCAATAAACGTTCACGTCGGAATGATACAGCAGCTGAAGTTGCACCTGCATCTAAGGAAACCGTCGAAAAAGTCGTCTTCATCAATCGTTGTGCTAAGGTTGTGAAAGGTGGTCGGCGTTTTAGTTTTAGCGCTCTTATTGTCAGCGGCAACATGAAAGGAAAAGTTGGCGTTGGTTTTGGAAAAGCTAATGAAGTGAGCGAAGCCATTCGCAAAGCTTCTGATGCTGCCAGCAAATCAATGATTTCTGTTTCTATCGGTGAAACAACCATTCCTCATGAAGTTATTGGTGAACACGGTGGTGGACGTGTCTTGTTGCGTCCAGCTTCTCCTGGTACAGGTGTGATTGCTGGTGGTGGCGTTCGTGCTGTGATTGAGGCTGCCGGTGTTCATGATGTTTTGGCAAAGTCGCTTGGATCGAACAATCATGCTAACGTTGTGCATGCAACCATTGATGCGCTGAAACAACTTCGCTCCGCGGAAGAAATTTTCAAAATGCGTGGCAAAACCATCAGCCGCAAAGAAAAAAATAATTAAAAAGAAAATAGCCGCAAAAGAACGCAAAGAACGCAAAAAAATATGTCTTGAAACGAGAAAACTATAAAAAGAGGAATTTGTTTTTTAGGCACTCTGCTAATTTAAATTTTTCTTTCTTTTGCGTTCTTTGCGTTCTTTTGCGGCTATTTTCTAATCCTTCATTTTTATAACTTCTCATAAATTTATGCGTTTACATCAACTCTCTCCTCGTCCTGGTGCCAAGCATCGTCGCAAGCGTCTCGGTTGCGGTGAAAGCTCGGGCCATGGTAAAACTTCTGGTCGCGGCCACAAAGGTCAAAAAGCTCGTTCAGGCGGTAGTGTCCGCTTGGGATTTGAGGGCGGTCAGATGCCCCTCAACCGTCGTCTTCCTAAAAGAGGTTTTAGCAATGCAACATTCAAACCTATTTTTGCTGTCATCAATCTCGATACGCTTGATGCCCGTTTTGAGTCAGGCGCTAAAGTTGATGAGGCTGCGCTTCGTTCGCTAGGACTCGTCAACGGACGTAACGATGGAATCAAGCTTCTTGCTCGCGGTGAAATCAGCAAGGCCTTGACGCTTGAAGTTGATAAAGCCAGCGCTGCAGCCCGTGAAAAATTTGAAAAAGCAGGAGGCAAGCTTGTTCTTCGTCCTGCCAAAGTTGAAATGACGGCTCGTGCTCCTAAAGGTGTAGAGCATTCTTCTCGTGAGCGACTTCCTAGAAAGAAAAAACAAAAGAAGTAATGAGTAATGAGTAATGGGTAATGAGTGTTTTAAGGTCAAAAGCATATCAGATTTTCGTAAACATTATTTTCATATTTAAGAAACCAATGTTTTAGAACGGAGTTTTCTGTTAGCGCCAGCTACTCATTACCCATTACTCATTACCTCTCCCTTCCTCCTATGATTTCCGCATTTGCCAATACCCTCAAAATTCCTGAGCTGCGCGCTCGGGCATTGTTCACTCTTGGCATGGTCGTGATCATGCGCTTGGGAGCTGTGGTGACAACACCTGGTGTCAATGCGCAAGTCTTGCGTCAATGGTTCCTCAATGTTGCTGATGCCAAAGTCGGAGGTGGTGTGGCTTCGATGTTTAATCTTTTCAGCGGTGGTGCGCTCAGCAACTGCGCGATTTTTTCTCTCGGCATCATGCCTTACATCAGTGCCTCGATCATGCTCCAACTTTTGGGAGCGGTCATTCCACAACTTGGAAAATTGGCGCGCGAAGATGGAGGACGTCAAAAAATTTCTCAATACACCCGCTACACCACGATTTTGCTTTGCATGTTCCAAGGATGGCTCTTGGCACTTTCCTTTGAAAGCCCTCAATCGAATCCTTTCCTTCCCGGCATTGCTGATACCATTGCGCGTCTTGGAGTGCCTCTGGTGGCCGATCCTGGTTGGGGTTTTCGGATTCTCACGGTCATTACCATGACAGCAGGAACGATGTTCTTGATGTGGCTTGGCGATCAAATCACCGAGCGTGGTATTGGAAATGGAATTTCGATGATCATCACCGTTGGTATTTTGGCGCAACTGCCAGCTGGATTAGTGCAAGCTTGGAGAACGTTTGTTCCCTCGGGTGGTGAGGCTGCAGCAGTCAATCCGATCGTCTTGGTCATTCTCTGTGCCTTCCTTTTAATCGTGATTGCTTCGGTCATTGCGGTGACGCAAGCGCAACGCAAGATCAGTATTCAATATGCAAAGCGCGTTGTTGGTCGCAAAGTCTACGGCGGTCAAACACAATACATGCCGCTCAAAGTCAACTATGCTGGCGTGATGCCGATCATTTTTGCGCAAGCGATTTTGCTTTTCCCTTCCACGATTTTAAACATGGCCTTTCCTGGCAAAGCTTGGGCACAAGAGCTCGCTTCGGCTTTAACGCTCGGCTGGCCTCACTACGTGCTCTACGCATTGCTCATTTTTTCGTTCAGCTACTTTTGGGTTGCTACTCAATTTCAACCGATGCAGATCGCAGACGATCTGAAAAAAAACGGAGGCTTCATTCCTGGTATTCGTCCTGGAAAACCAACCGCAGAATTTTTGGACTTCACGATGAGTCGCCTCACTTGTGCTGGCGCGGTTTTTTTGGTGGTCATCGCGATCTTACCGCAGCTTATGAGCCGCGGTCTGCAAGTGCCTTACATGACCGCTCAATTTTTCGGAGGCACGGGACTCCTCATTATCGTTGGTGTCACGCTTGACACGATGCGTCAAGTGGAAACCTTCTTGTTGCAACGTCACTATGATGGTTTCCTGCGCAAAGGCAAAACAGCCAGCCGTTCTTACTATCGCCAACCAATGGCCAGTGGTTCCATTGTGAGTGACACCTTCCTCGTCTGGCTCTATGCGGGGCTTGGCGCGTTGTGTATTGCTGGAGTAACGATTTTTCTGACGACGCATAAATAAAAATAGCCTCATTAACTCTACTGAGGCTACGAATAGCGGCGTTACTTCGATGCTCATCGCTTCACGTATTAATATAGGGCCTGTCCTGGAGAATTAGTTTTTAAAGTTATCGCCTCAAAAGCCAGTAACTATCTGGTTGTAGAGACAAGTAACGAGTCACGGGTAACGGGTAACGAGTAAATATAAGGACCCAGCAGATCGTCTACACAAATGTTGCAAAGTAATCCATATCTGTTCCTCTGAACGGGCAATGGCGTCAACTTAGTGATGTAGAAGAAGAAAATTGGCCACAAAGAACACAAAGAAATCAAAGAGAAACTAACAGATACTACCATTTGAAAAAGAAGACGGAACTTTGCTTTGAGCACTTTTTCCGGATGCTTATAAGCATCCGGAAGGAAAAAGATCTTCAAAAAGCACAATAGATTTTCTTCTCAAAGCTTCTTTGGTTTCTTTGTGTTCTTTGTGGCCAATTTCCCTTAAGTTGACGCCATTGTCTGAACGGGTACCGAAACTTCAACTTTCAACTTCAACTATTACCGAATACTAAGAGTATTTTCTTATTCAAAAACCAGCCTGCTTATATGTTGAAAAACGACATCTGAACGGTTACAAGAATTCCGAGCGCTTCTTGAACGTCGTCAGCAACTCGTAGAGATGCAAAAAAAAGATACAAACCGGTTGCAAACTTCTCATCCATTTAAATCGGTTGATAAAAAAATTAGATGTTTCCCTAGCTTTTTAAATCTAGTCTGTTTTGAATTCCTTTTGAATGGCCTCAATGACATTCTGATGTTCTTGAGCAACGGCCTTAGGATAGAAAAAAGCACGAACAGCATGGGCAATCCCCGCAAGAGACCATGGCTTAATAGCAACAAGCGTTATTTCATCCTGTTTTCCTTGTTTTTTCCCAAGAAGAATTGAATCTTCTTGAATGTTCTGAATCCGATTCAGCAGTGATGTTGAGGAAGAGGAGATTTGAGCCATAAATAAGAACTTCAATTGGTCACAATACCTGTCAGAGAATCACTGTTAAAAATCATGGACCACAAAAAACAGAGCCACTGGTCGATAACAAAGGGTTATACCCGAAGTTAGATTAAAAGTAGCGCCACCATCCTAGCGTATCTTCATCGTAGTTCTCTCTCTCAGTTGTATTCTTAATTTTATCGATTGATTCTTCTAGTTGGGCTATATCTTGCAAAAGAAATTTTTGAGTCTCACATTTTCAAATATTGAAGCCATCGATTCTAGAACGATGGAGGCTATTGAACGCCTCATCAAAGCAGGAGTCTTGAGTTTTAATAAGACAGTTTCTGTTTTGCATAAGGCTGAGAAAAAAGAAACACAAAAGAAAAAACTTTCGCAGCAGCAAATCGAGCAAATCAAGCGCTACTTGGCGTTAGCCGAGAGAAAACAAAAAATGACACATCTACTCATAGAGGGCGATTTGCTAGAGGAAGCAACAGCACCACTCCGCGAGTCCGTAGAAATGAGCTTGCGAGCCTTTTCGTATTTTACCGAGGTGCACGGTGAACACGACGAAGAAAAACAAATAAATTTTTCTGCATCACAGAAAGAACTCCTGCTCCAAAAAATAATGGCTAATCAACCTGAACTACCACATGAAACAAACCTTCTTTTTTCACAACTTTTTGAAAACTCAATACAACAAACAGACTTGCCTTCATTGCATGCCATGCATCAGAAAATTATTAAAAATATAACGAGATGCTTTACTGCGTTGATTTAGATCTGCCTTGCTGAACAATTAAAGTCCGCAAAATTGCATCCAACACAGAATGAAGATGTGTTCCTAAATCCTCAGCTAGAAAACGAAGCACGGTATAACCGCTTTCTTGCAAGAGCATATCTTTTCGTCGGTCGCAACGATAAGCCTCTTTGTCATTCAAATGCTGCAAGCCATCTACCTCAATGGCAACACAAGCATCGCTACACAACAAATCAACTTCCATAAAACCGAGATGATCAAAAGGAATGGGAAGAGTTGCATTGAGTTTGAAGCGGCCCTTTGTTTCTGGCAAACTTTCTAGACGCCGATAAAGAAAGGCTTCCGAGGCACTGTGAGCATAGGTTTTTTCTTTTTCATTTTGAAAAACTGTGACAGTGCATTGCGTAAATAAAGTTGCCAAAGTTTCGTCAACACCATCTCGAATCAATCGTTGAACACTCGAAGAATAATTTCCTTTCCATGCTGGATCGCTTGGGAGAGGCACACTGGAAGGCCATCCTGGTGTAGCACTTGCAGGAAGGAGGATGTTGTATCCTAAGGATTCATAAGCTCGACAGCGACGTTGAAACATTCGCTCCAACATCGGCACATTGAAATCAGCGTAATCATAAACTTGAACTTCTTTTTTGAAATCATGTAGACGATGTAAACGCCCCACATATTGAGCGATCGTGCCTTTCCAAGAAACAGGCAGCGTGATCAATAATGTGTCTAAGCGCGAGTCGTCAAATCCTTCGCCAATGAATTTTCCGGTGGCAAGAAGAAGTCGTCTTTCGTTTTTAGGAACAGCTTGAAGATGCTTCATCGTTTCTTTTATCGCTTTGTTACCCATGCTTCCTCGAAGAACGATGAGATGCTGCACGTGAGGCCTCAGCATTGTCGAAAGAATATCCAAATGGTCATTGCGTTCTGTGAGAATCAATGGAGAGCGATCATGTTGAAGAGCTGAAATAGCATCATCACAAATCAATTGATTACGATGTATATCAGCAATGAGCTCGCTGGTGAGATTGTGAAACTGAATACGTTGGTCCACCTGTTCAGATTTCATGGAGTGAAAAAGAGTGGGCCTAATCAAAACTTTATATTCAAAAGGTCGAACCTTTGCCTGCTCTTTCGCACTAACAGAATAACGCACAGGACCGCATCGCATCGTGATGATAGGGTGATGTCCATCTTTGCGTGCTACTGTTGCTGACAAGCCTGTAATATACTTTGCCTTGGCCTGACAAATCACATTTTCAAAACTGACAGCAGGGACGTGATGGCATTCATCAACAATAATGTGTCCATAATTGGCGATTAAATCATGAACGATATTTTTGCGTGTTAAACTTTGAAGGATCGCAATATCAATTTTTCCCGTCAGCTTTTTCCTTCCTCCACCGAAAGCGCCAATATCTTTTTTTGAAATATCAAGAAAAGCAGCGAGTCGTTCTTCCCATTGGTCTTGCAGTTGCTTGCGATGAACAATGATGAGCGTGTTCACGCCACGCTCTGCAATGAGCCAGGAGCCAACGACAGTTTTTCCAAAAGCTGTCGTGGCTGAAAGAACGCCGATATCAGACTGATTCATCGCTTCAGCGGCTAGGAGCTGTTCTGGGCGCAGCTGACCAAGGAATTTTGTTGAGAGGGCTTCTCCATGAAATAACTCATCACGCATGGAAATTTTGATCCCAAGATTTTTTAAACATTTTGAAATTTCCTCTAAGCATCCTCGCGGCAATCCAAGATGTTTCGGATAATCATGAGCACAGCTAATAATTCGAGGTTTATCATAGACCGGAAGCCTCATTGCTTGTGCTTTGTAAAATTCGGGATTTTGAAAAGCTGCCAAGCGGATAAGATGGTTGATTAACGGTGGCGGAAGATTTTCTTTCTCGATAAAAATTTCGTTGCCGAGGATGAGTTCCAATTTTTGTGGTAAATTTTCAGCTGACAAAACGGGATTCGATCCTGAAGGTCTTTTTTTCCACGGAGTAAAATCTTCTTCCTCCTGAATATCGAGGCGCACGCCCATTACTTTGCCTTTCGATTCTGCGGTTGTAACAATTTCTTCTATTTGCGAGCGGCCTATTTTTTTTATTTGAGCAAGAAAACTCCACTGATCTTCAAAAGCCTGAAAGCGTTCATCAATGAAGGAGCTGTTTCCAGCTTGACGCGCTTTTTTTTGCAATGGTAGCGCAATGAGGTTTCCAAAACCTCCACGTGGTAGTGTGTCTTGATTAGGAAAAAATCGATCGTAGGAATCAAATCCGATATTGGGATATTGCTCCATCGTCTTGGTGAGAATGTGAGAGCCAAGTTTTCGTACTAATGTTGCAGGAAGTGCCTCTTCAAAAAACATCCAAACATGGCCTCCTTGCCCAGAACGAGAGCGTTCTAGAGCGGCCGACAAATTCATACGGGAACATGTTTTTAAAAAAGCCATCGCATCTTCCTTCCAACTTTTTTTATCAAAATCGACGGATAGAAAAAAACAGGTTTCATCAAGCAGCATGGGATAAATTCCCATGACAAAATCTTTTCCGGCACGATCAACTCCCAAGAGATGAGCTTCAATGATTTCATTAGTGATCGGAAAAAAATTACGATGAGGACAATCGGAACATTTAATTTTTGGTTTTTGACAAACGCCAGAAACCCATTCATTGCGGCAAGCAGGAGCATAGCCAGATCTTCCCGTCTTGCGATTTTCAAATCGGCGAGGATAAACATCTTCACGCCCTCGAAAAAGAGAGCGAAAGAGCGCAATCTTCTCTGACGATGAAGAACCGTTATTAAGCATGGTTCATGGAATACTGATAATTGTTCTCGTGACTACCAATAAGAAATTTTTCTCTAAAATTCATTAGCAAGAGGTATGTTTGTGAAGCTTGAAGAAAACTTTTGCTTTGTTTGACGAGAGCAATGAGACCCCTCAACTACTGAGCTCTCCTCAACATCGATACCGCATTGCCTCTCTCGAGCAATTAAGCAATGATGTGCTTGAGATGAATATCGAAAGGCAACAGCGCTGGTATAAAAGACGTTTCTTATTATCAGCTCATCAGCCCTAAAGCCAGGAAAAACGAGCCTTTCAAGACATTAAAAAACTAATGCACTGGCACCAAATATAACAAACTACGGAACCGACCCCTTTTTTTTGACCCCTTTTCGCCCCCTTTTCCTACGGAACCGACCCCTTTTTTTTAAACACTTTGAAATTTTTTATAAAAAAATTTCTTTTTGAGTTCTTTGTGTAATCTTTGAGTTCTTTGTGGTGAATTTTTTTTGAGACGTTGGTAGTAACTCTTTTTCTTTGATAGCCGCCGCAGTCCGTTCTAGCTTGCTCCAGCGGACCCAACCTCCCTCAGCCGCTTTGATGAGACATTTCCAAGTGATATAGCCGAGAAGAGGGCGGTAAAGAAAGCGCATGGGAAGGGCTCTCCACGCGGACCAAGCGCTACGCCCAGCAAAATGAGCGGCAACAGCAGCGAGGCCCATGTCGAGAGTTACTGAAATACAAAAATAGGGCCAGATGGCGCTTCCTCTTCCCCAGAAAAGCGAACAGATGACCATGAAGTCAAGGAGTGGAGTGAGCGCGATGAGAGCAATTTGGAAAACCCAAATTGATGGAAGAGCGAACCAACCAAGCCAGCCAGAGCCTGGAGAGAGCAAGAGGGAGCGATGTTTCCAAAGGCATTGTAAAATTCCAAAGGCCCAACGAAAACGTTGAGAGAGGAGTGCCTTAATGCTATTAGGGGCTTCGGTGTCTGCTAATGCTAGGGGAGCATAAGTGATTTTCCAACCCAAGCGATGAAGCTGCAGTGTGAGATCGGTATCTTCTGCTAAAGTTTCCGTTGGAAGAGGTCCGATTTGACGAAGTGCTATTGCTCGAAGAGCGCTCAAGGCACCAGGGAGGACCGTGATACACTCTAAAAGATCTTGCGCACGACGATTCACTTCAAAAGCAAATTCATATTCAATTTGCTGAAAACGTCCGAGCCACTTTTGAGGATTGCCGACGCGGATATGTCCTGAAACACCTCCAACTGTCGGATCAGAAAAAGGAGCTACGAGTTCTCGCAGCGCCATCGTTGTGACCATCGTGTCGGCATCAAGCGTTACAATCAGATCATGTCGAGCTGCCTCGATGGCCCGATGCAAGGCCGTTGCTTTGCCAGCATTAGATTGACGGATGAGAACCATAGAACGATTTTTCATCGAACGATGTTTTTCAAGAAAAGCTTCGATGACTGATGCTGTCTTATCTTGCGATCCATCATCAACAATGATCAATTCAAGTTCAGCATCGTAGTCACTGTTGATGAGATGCTCTAACGTTGAAGTGATGACGCGTTCTTCGTTGTAGGCGGCGATGACCACGCTGGCTGGGGAAAGGCTGAAGGCTGAAGGCTGAAGGCTAAAGGATTTTTCTTTTTCTAATTTTCGATGGTGAATAGCACAAGTGATATAGAATAAAATACCGAGTAGCGAAATCAGTGTTGCAATAACAAGAAGCGACCATGCGACCATTTCTAAAAATCGAAGGATGGCAAAGCTGCTATAAATATAGCGTGTTGCCAGCGTCACATCAGCTTGACGTAGAGGAGGCATCAAGATGTCATCGGGAAGTCCAATCATTGCGGAGAGAGATACAATTTCATCGCCGCGTGCACGGAAGTAGTCGATGATTTGAGGAAGAGCGGCGACTGTTTGAGCGCGATTTCCGCCGGCATCGTGGAGAAGGAGGATGCTTCCACCTTGTGCTCGTTGATTTTTAACGCGCTGGATGATGGCTTCTACGCCAGGCTGTTCCCAATCGTTTGGATCAATCGATTCTCCAACCGTCAAGTAACCAAGCTCTGAGGCGACTTGCAAGGCGCGCAATTCACCAGGAGTAGAAGGATTTCCATCGCCGTTGTAAGGAGGACGAAAGAGCGAAGTAGAATGACCCGTGATGCTTTCTAACAAGCGCGTCGTAGCGTTGAGTTCTAAACAAATTTTTTCATCGCTGATCTCTCCTAAATTTTCATGAGTGTAGGTATGATTTCCAAATTCGTGACCGTCGCGTTGAATGTGTTGAACAAGGTCAGGGAATTGTTGTGCCTGGCATCCCAAAATAAAAAAAGCGGCAGGAACCTGTTTTTCTTTGAGGATTTTTAAAAGAAGTGGTGTCCATGTTGGGTCGGGTCCGTCGTCAAATGTGATAGCGACTTGATGAGGGGCAGGCGTTCCTTGACGATAAACACAAGCGGGGCGAGGGAATTGAGTATAACTTTCAACGAGGAGATCATCTTCGCCTAGACTTACGTTACGAGAGCCGTTAGAAGAAGGTTCTCCAGCAGAAAGAAAATCGCCGGAACCGATCGAAGCAATTTCTTGTTTAAAATCAAGCGACTCCAATTCATGCAACTCTTCTGACGTCGGTGTCTCGCGCTGCTCGGACTCGATGCGAAGTGTGAGTTGTAAACTTTTCCAAATGCCAGGATCTTCTTGACCCAAGCGATAGATGCCGATGCCTCCCGAGCGATATGATTTTAAAACATGCAGTTGGTTGTAAAAAGTTACAGCATCGAGGAAATAAACTTCATGGTCGTTGCGTGAAGAAGGGTTAGTCGATGGTTGTGTTGAAAAAGAAAAAGATTTTTCGTTTTGAGAAATATAATCAAAGTGCGGTGAGAAGGAGGGAGGCTCTACGGAGAGAGACTCGACACCTGCCAAATTAGCCCGTGCCATGGCATCGACAAAGCTGAGCGTTTCTAGTGTTTCTTTTGTATTGTTCCAATCGCAACCGTAGGCTCCCAGAGCTATGATCCATTTTTCAGACTTTCCTTGCGTCACGATTTGTTGAAGCGACTCTTGAAACCATTCCATCGAAGCGAGCGGGCCTGCATCATCTGGTTGAGAATTTTGATCGTAGAGCGTGGCGACAAGATGGTCGGCAACAGTGCTCAGCGCATCGATGTCATAAACCATTTGATCTTTCCCCATTGGAATTGTGATCCAAAGTTCTTTGTGATGCTCGTGCAAATACCTCGCAAAGGCTGTTAAAAAGTTCGTGAGGTCGACGCGATAGGTCGGATCAATTTCGCTCCATTCTAAAAGAAGTCCAATAGCGCTTGATGGCAAGCGCTGCAAAAGGTGATCAAAAAAAACAACCTGTTCCTGAGGAGAAGCTTTTAGCAGCCCTTCCACGGCTTCTGACTGCCACTCATTGCCATCGAGATTGCGCAAAATCGGCAAGAGTGCGAGTCCTTTGCGCGTGCAAAAAGAAGCGAGAGGTTCATTCGGTTCTTCGATGAGTTTTTGCTCAACGCCAGTGAGAGTGAACCAATCAGCAGCGACATGAGTGAGCAGATCGGTGTGATGTTTCAGTGAAAGATCGCTCGCATTGTCAAATGAAGAGGCATAGCCGAGGCGAATAGGAAAAAGAGAAGGAGACAAACTGGCCGGAACGCCAGGCCTTTTGAGAGGACCGATCGGAAGATTAACAGGAGTTAAATTGGGAGTGAATGAAGGAGCTGGCTTGAGTGATACGAGATGATGCCAATCATCCTTCATTTCAAGAAGTGAGCAGGAAGTAAAAGAAGTCGACTTGAGTCGTGCCCGATAGTCGCGTACATTCGAAGGCAAATAAAGTTTTGGAGCGATCAGCAAACTTGACACAAAGTAGATCGAAGCTCCCAAAAGCGTGACCACCGCTAACAAAAAGATCATTCGCAGCCACCGCCGCCGCTTACCGTGAGGATCGGCGAAGATAGGCTGAAGGCTGGAGGCTGAAGGTTGGAGGGAAAAAAAATTAGCCCGTTTCTTTTTCATGAAACAGAAAGAATAATTGTACCTATCAACGTAGCGTTGGTAGATGGTTTAAGAGTTTAAAAGAATAATTCCGTCCAAAAATTCATTTAAACCTAAAAACGTGAATGAAAATAAAAAATTTTACGCAATATAGCTTGTTTCAAAATGTTCGTTCTAATGCCTCACTAACCGTTCAGGTTAGCCACGGCCTCATAACAACCATTTTTAAATCAACCTCCTTACGCAAACTTTCTCATTTTCATTCACGTTTTTAGGTTAAACAATTACACTCTTGTTCAAAATAAATTGAAATAACAGAAGCAAAGCGATTAAGCAGTGAAAGCGCTTTTGGAAAATAAAACTGATCAAGTCAACCCTACTCGGGAGGATTTATATGAGATTTTATGAAAAGGAGTACGTTGGGATCAAATCTAATCATTTTTCTTTGCACTTTCTTTGCGTTCTTTGTGATTCATTCTTCTTCCCTTACACGCAGTAAGAGAGGTTAGGCATAATTTTTCTGTAACCTGAAGCCTGTAATCTGTAGCCTAATCTTTCATGACTCTCCAAGAAATCCTTCGCCTCGTTGATGGTGCCACTTCTTCAAAAAATCTTGATTTAGAAATTACTGGTTTTGCCTCATTGAGAGATGCGCAAGGAGGAGAACTCAGTTTTTTTTATTCTCCTCGCTATCTCCAAGAACTGCGTCAGACAAAGGCGGCGGCTGTTTTGGTGCCACTTTCTTTTGGAGAAGAACATGCCTCCATTTTGGTTAAAGTTAAAGATCCCTCAGCGGCCTTTGATCGCATTATTGCAGCGCTGGCCAAGCATGAAGAGTATCGTCCTAAAGCAGGAGTGCACCCTACAGCCTTGATTGCGCCGAATGTGCAGATCGGACCCAATGTTTCCATTGCTGCTTATGCGGTGATCGAAGAGGGAGCTGTCATCGGTGGCCGGAGTGTTATTGGAGCGCATGTTTTTGTTGGGGCGTATACAAAAATTGGAGAGGATGCATTTTTACATCCTCATGTTACAGTGCGCGAACGATGTTTGCTGGGGAATCGTGTTATCTTACATCCCGGGGTGGTCATTGGATCATGTGGCTTTGGTTATGACTCTAAAACAGGAACGCATCAAAAAATTCCTCAAATTGGGATTGTTCAAATTGAAGATGATGTGGAAATCGGTGCCAACACAACCATCGATCGTGCTCGGTTTGGGCGTACTCATATTGGGCAAGGAACTAAAATTGATAACCTCGTTCAAATTGCTCACAACGTTGTGATCGGGCCTCACAATATTATTTGCGCTCAAGTTGGTATTTCGGGAAGCACACGCACGGGGGCTTATGTGACCTTAGCCGGACAAGTGGGCTTAAGCGGCCATATTGAAATAGGAGAACGAGCGATTGTTGCTGCTCAAGCAGGAGCAAGTAAGAATATCTCAGCTGGAGAAGTCATGATTGGTGCTCCGGCAAAGCCGATCAAAACTTGGAAAGAAAATAATTTTTATATTCATAATCTTTCGAAACTTTTTGAGCGCGTCAAAATTTTAGAAAAAAATATAAACCGCTAAATGCGCTAAAAATCGCGAAAAGAAATTTTTTTAGCGATGTTTCGTGTGTTTTGTGGTTTTTTAATTTTTTATGAAAAAAATTTCTGAACTTATCAAAAAAACACTGAGTCCCTCTCAGCGGCCTGAGCATCACGCTGACATGAGCTTTGGCGAGGGGTGGCACAGAAGAAATTATTTAACGAGAGTGATTATCCCTTCGCTTTTCAAGCGACGACAGGGAGAAAAAACACCTGTTGCTTTGCCAGAAATTTCTTCCAATCAAATTGGAGTTACTTGGATTGGGCACGCTTCTTTTTTAATTCAGACAGAGACAAAATCGATTCTCATTGATCCGAATTGGGCCAAGTGGTTGAAAGTCGTCAAGCGTCTTCGTCATCCAGGCTTGGCACTGCACGAGTTGCCCGCTATTGACCTCGTTTTAGTCTCGCATGCACACTTCGATCATCTTGATAAAAAGACGCTACGAGCGGTGGCCTCCGATCAGCCGATTGTTGTTCCAGAGCATGTTGGCAGTTTAGTCAAAGGACTTGGTTTTCAAAAAATCCATGAGCTTTGTCGCTGGGAATCTTTCGAGTATGATGGCATCAAAATAACACTCACTCCCTCGTGCCATTGGGGAGCGCGGATGCTCCACGATCAACACCGTGGCTTTGGTGGCTTTTTGATTGAGCATGGAGGGCGCACGATTTTTCATTGTGGCGACAGTGCCTATTTTTCTGGATTTCAAGAAATCGGAGCAAAGGCAGACATTACCGTTGCTTTATTGCCTATTGGTGCCTACGACACGCCTACGGGTCGTGATGTGCACATGAATCCAGAGGAAGCCTTGCAGGCTTTTCAAGAACTTAAAGCAAAAATTCTCATTCCGATGCATTATGGAACTTTCCCTTTGAGTTATGAACCGTTAGAAGAACCGCCTCAGCGCTTGCTTGCAGGAGCAATGGAACGTGGCATTGCTGATCAAATGCGCGTGCTGTGCGAAGGGGAAACGGCCGTTTTTTAATAAGGTTACAAGTTGCAGAGTATAGAGTGTTCATGATAAGCGAGCGTAATTTTGTACAGACAAGTTTGAGTGTTTGTAGTTTGAGTTTGAGTTCATTAGGCGCTTCGCGCATATTTTTAAAAAAGCGAAGCCTAGATAGAGCCCGTCCTGGAGAATTAGTTTTTAAAGTTATCGCCTCAAAAGCTAGTAACTATCTGGTTGTAGAGATAAGTAACGAGTAACGAGTAACGGGTAACGAGTAAATATAAACAGACGAAATTCATTAAATTGGTCAAATTCATGTGTTATGATACAAATTTTTTATTTGGATTTTGCCGAAGGCAACTATTGCACTTGTTACCCGTTACTCGTTACTCGTTACTTTGTCTGTAGTTGCTTTGCTTGACAAACAACAAGAAATTTTCATTTTCAAAAACAGCCTCCATTCGGACAAGCTCTAGATAACTCAAACTCAAACTTCCTTGCTCAAACTTTTTGAAAGTTGTAATAGGACTGATTTTATTTACTGATAATTTTATGACGTCTTCTCAAGTAACTGTCGGTCTCATCCAAATGCGCTGCGTCAAAGAGCCAGCTGCCAATTTAAAAAATGCGGAACGGCTCATTCGTAAAGCAGCGAAGCAAGGAGCTCAAGTCGTCTGTCTTCCCGAATTATTTTTGAGTGAATATTTTTGTCAAAGCGAAGAGCATACTTACTTTCAGCTTGCAGAGCCAATTCCAGGCCCAACGACTAAAAAAATGGAAGCTCTTGCTAAAGAGTTGAAAGTTGTTTTAATCGCTTCTCTTTTTGAGCGTCGCGCACCTGGCCTTTATCACAACACGACAGCCATCATTGATGCGAATGGAAAGTATCTTGGAAAATATCGCAAGATGCATATCCCGGATGATCCTGCTTTTTACGAAAAATTTTATTTCACGCCAGGAGATCTTGGTTTTCGTTCTTGGCCGACGAAGGCTGGAAATGTGGGGGTCTTGATCTGTTGGGATCAATGGTATCCGGAGGCGGCGAGGCTCACCGCGCTTCAAGGAGCGGAGATGCTTTTTTATCCAACGGCGATTGGATGGCATCCATCGGAGAAAAAAAAATATGGAAAAAATCAGCGCGAAGCATGGCAACTAGCTCAACGGGCGCATGCTTTGGCCAATGGTGTTTATGTGATGGGAGTTAATCGCATTGGACATGAAGCTCCTGCGGGAGGAGATGGGTTGGAATTTTGGGGGGGTAGTTTTATTGCAGCACCCGATGGATCGCTTGTGGCAGAAGCCTCAACCGATCGCGAAGAAGTGTTAGTTGCTACGTTAGATCTTTCTCTGATTGACACACAACGCACTCATTGGCCTTTCTTCCGCGATCGTCGGATTGAGGCTTATGAAGGATTGACAAAACGTTTTGGCAATTAACCTCAAGAACGCAAAGAAAGTTTTTAGTAGTGCAAACCATGGAGAATCTTTCTTTTCAAAAATTAGCACATTGTCCCGATTGTTCAGCAAATTATTATGATCGCTCTTTGCGTTGCGGAGAAGAGCTTCGTTGCTGTTCTTGCGGGAAGAGGTTGAAAAAATATTACGATGTTTCATTGTTTCAAAAAGCATGGGCGATTGTAACGACCTGCTTGATTTGTCTCTTCATGGCCAATATCACACCGATCATGATCTTTGATGTGTCAGGCAACACTCAATCAAACTTCATCATGACAGGTGTCTTGAGTCTTTGGTTTCAAGGTTACTGGCCTCTTGCGGGTTTAGTTTTTTTCTCAGCGATTTTTCTTCCCTTCCTCCACCTCACTGCTTTTTGGTACTTGCTAGGGAGTTGTTGCTTGCAACAGCAGTGGAAAGGAAGTATGACCGCACTTCGTTGCGTTAATGTATTAGCTCCATGGAATTTGATGCCCGTTTTTGCCGTAGCAACGATGGCTGCTGTTGTGAAACTCGATCAACTTGGGACGATCGAATGGAAAGTAGGAGCCTTGTGGGTGGGGATGCTAGCGCTCACTTCGCTGGCAGCAATGCGGCTTTTTGATTACGGTGCTATTTTGGAATACTTGGAACTAGGAAGAGAATAGCCGCAAAAGAACGCAGAGAACGCAAAAGAAAAAATTCCTAGGACAAGTTTTTATAAAAAAAGTATGACACTTTTCTATTGTGATTATCTATCTGCAATGCTGCCTATAAGCAGCGCACTGGAAAATGAGTTGAAAAATTAAAAATAAATTCGGGATGATAATTTTTTTGCGTTCTCTGCGTTCTTTTGCGGCTATTAATTCTTTATGACTTTTTCCGATCAACAACGTTTCGAAGCCGTCAAGGCGTTGGCAGCTGCTGGAGCTATTCTCTACCTGCCGTCCAATATCATTCCTGTCATGACGATGACAGTGAATGGAGATGTTCAACCATTGACGGTAATGGGAGGAGTAATGGAAATGTATGAATCCGGATTATGGCCTGTAGCGGCGATTATTTTTTTGGCGAGTATTATGGTGCCTTTCGTTAAGCTCCTTGTTACTGGATGGATTTTGTGGTTTCATGGAACGACTCGCTGGCAACGAGAGCGCAGTATCATTCGTCACATCATGATCAAAATAGGAAGCTGGGCTATGATCGATATTTTTTTACTTTCCGTGATTGCCGCTGTAGGGCAACTGGGGATGCTAGCCAGTGTTCATGCAGAACCGGGCGCTCTTTTTTTTGCAGCGGTGTTGCTGTGTAATGTTTTTTCGTATGAGCTTTATAAAACTTCTTGGATTTGGGAGACTGCAGCAGGAGAGAAAATAGAGTGATTAGCCACAAAGAACACAAAGAAAAAATCCTAGAAATTTTTTATAAAAAATTTCTTTTTGATTTCTTTGTGTTCTTTGTGGCCATTAATCTTAATCCATTCCATGAATAACGAATCCTCTTCTATCGATCATGCCAAGGTCGTCACGCATGCCAATTTTCGGATCACGTGGGTCTGGTTCTTTCCTCTCCTGGCCTTGTTCGCGGTAGGTTGGTTTTTTTTTAAAGAATGGAAGTCGCGTGGACCCGAAGTTCACATTGAATTTCATGAGGCTCCTGGTATTGAAGCCAACAAGACGTTGCTTTTCTATCGAGGTGTAGCAGCAGGAAAAGTGATCGATGTAAAGTTAGATCAAGATTTGAATCGAGCCATTGTTACCGTGAGGCTCAAAGCCTTTGCGGCACCGCTTGCACAATCGGGAACGCTTTATTGGATTGACCAACCCGTTATTGGCTTGGCGCAAACTTCGGGGTTGAGTTCGATCATTCAGGGCAACTCCATCCAAGCCAGACTGGGAGAGGGGCCCAAGACTTCTTATTTTATCGGCTTAGAAAAAGCGCCGCTGCATCCGCTTCAAGCGCCGGGCCTGGTGTTGAAGTTGGCAGCGGATGAACTTCCTTCGCTCGAAGAGGGAGCGCCCGTGATTTATCGCGGCATCATGATTGGCGGTGTGATGCGAAAGGAATTCGATGAGGAAGGAAATCCTTACGTCATTGTCGGCATTCAAAGACAATTTTCGAATTTGATTACGAGCAACAGCCGTTTTTGGAATAGTTCCTCTTCGATGATCAAAGTGGGACCTGCAGGAATTCGGTTGGAGCTTTTCAATTTAAAAACATTATTGATTGGCGCTATCGAAGTCGACTCCTTTGGACCTGCTGGAGGAGTTGTTAATAATGGAATGACTTTTAGATTGTGCACCAATGAGTCTGAGGCACGCTTTGAAGATTCAGGTATGACGCTCGAGCTCGTTGCAAAAAATATTCCGACGATTGAAGTAGGATCTCCTGTTCTTCATCACGGTGTGGTTGTCGGCAAGGTGCGCAAAAAGAATCTCACTGAAAATGGAAATGCTGCTTTGACGATTTTTGTCAAAAAAGAATTTGTCTCAACAGTTCGTCAGAATACTCGTTTTTGGCGACTGCCAGCAACCGAGGTTCAAGCCAGCTCTGGAGCTCTCAAGGTTGCAATTGCCAGCTTGAAGACGCTCTTCGAGGGAGGCATCGCTTATGATCTCGTCGGTTCAGCAGGAGCTCCTGTTGCGGAAGGGACGACTTTTTCTCTTTTTGCTAATGAGGAATTAGCTCGACTCAACTCCACGCCGCTCCATTTAACTTTTGAAAATGGGCAAGGTCTTGTTGAAGACCAGACACAACTCCGCTACCGCGGCCTTCCCGTGGGCCTCGTAGGAGAGATCAAAATTTTGCCTCAAACAGTGGAAGTCACAGCTTACTTGAAACCAGAATATGATTTTCTAAAAAATCCTGAAACAACTTACAAAGTTATTCACTCAAAAATTTCGCTAGATGGTGCCACTAGTTTAGAAACTTTGCTGAGCGGCGTCTATATTGAATGCCTGCCTCCAAGAAAACCACGGCCTGTGGTGAAGTTGATTGATCAGATTTTTAAAGCATTTTAACGCTCTAAATCAAAAACCAATAAGACAATTATTGATGAAGGTGGCGATGGATCCAAGAGGGGCGTTTTCTGCAATCGACAATCGCTCTGATAAAGATCACATTATGTTTAATAGTATAGTAAATGGCAAATGGAAATTTTTTAGAAAGCGCTCGGAAGAAATATTTGTAACTTTTTGAATGGATGCCGGCGCAAACAACGAGTGAGTCAATGTCACAAAACAGGTGCTTCAAAAAGTAATCACCCAAACCTTCTTCTTGTTGTTCGTAGAAATAATAGCCCTCAATGAGATCTTGTTGAGCAAGATCAAGGATCTCAATCTTCATGCAAGAAATTCTTTAATCTGTTTTTTAGCAAGTGTCCAACTAATAAAGCGAGCTTTTTCTTGTTGAAGAAGATTCTCACGTTGATCTAACAAGTCCTGATGCCACTTGGGAACGGTGAGTTGATTTTCATTAGGGGTCATGCTTTCCCATAACTCTTCCATGAGCGAACATTTGTCAGGGAAAGAAAGCTCTTTTAAATTTTTTGTCGCTATCATGATGTTCGAAATTTACCACGGCAGATGATTTTTTCTCAAGAGAGAAAAAAGGATTGATGGAATTTTCACGTTTTTAGGTCGAAGAAAGCGTAATTGCTTCCGTGATGATTGTCGAAGTTTGTTCCTCTTCGGATTTAACTTCTTCTTCGATCGGCTTAGCAACGGGAAGGTGAGGTGTGACTTTCCAAAAGTGAGAACGTGTTCTATTCCAGTCAGTGAGTAACCGTTGAGCAAATTCGCTTTCGGTGTTAGCAATGTGTTCTTCGATTAGTGGGCGCAAGGAAGCCTCATCTTCCTCGGTGAGGCGAATGCCTGTAACAAGTTGAGTGTTGAGCATGGAAGAAAACGTTCCCTGTTCATCAAAAATATAAGCAACGCCTCCCGTCATCCCAGCTCCGAAATTTTTTCCTGTTGGTCCTAAGATGACGACAGTTCCTCGTGTCATGTATTCGCAGCCATGATCGCCGATACCCTCAACAACAGCGGTGCCGCCGGAGTTGCGCACGGCAAAACGTTCTCCTGCGCGACCGTTGATGAAAAGTTTTCCACCGAGCGCTCCGTACATGACAGTGTTGCCAACAATGACGTTTTTTTCTGGAGCGAAGAGGTGATTTTTTCGAGGGCGGATGACGATTTTTCCACCGCTCATTGATTTGCCAACGTAATCATTTGCTTCTCCTTTGAGTAAGAGTGTCACGCCTGGTGACAAAAAGGCGCCGAGGCTTTGGCCAGCTGTTCCTTTAAGACTGATTTCTAGTGTCCCTTCGGGAAGCCCTTCTAATCCGTAAAGGAAGGCGATGGAGCCAGAAACTTGAGTGCCAATAGCGCGATGAGTGTTGTTAACTTTATAAGAAAGTTGGATCGCCCTTCCATCGCGAATGGTTTCTTCAGCATCTTGCAAAATAACATCATCGAGTGGTTGGTCGCGTTCAGAATCGTTCCGATCGCGTGTGGCGTAACGAACTGCTGTCGGGTCATTGGCGACGACGTCGTGAAGCAGTCGATCTAGAACAAGTTTATTGGCTTTAGGATGGTCTTCGATTTTTTTCTGACGCAAATGAGCTGTTTGTCCTACCATTTCATCAATCGTCCGAAAACCAAGCTGTGCCATGATCTGACGGACTTCTTCGGCGACGGCATTGAAATAGTTAACGACGTTTTCTGGCTTTCCTTTGAACTTTCCACGAAGTTGTTCATCAAGGGTGGCGACGCCGACTGGGCAATTATTCAAGTGACACTGACGTACGTAAACGCATCCCATCGCGATGAGAGCAGCGGTTCCAAAATTATATTCTTCCGCACCGAGAAGTGTGGCGTAGACGATGTCTTCACCTGTGCGCATTCCTCCATCAGTGCGGAGAGTGACGCGATGACGAAGTTGATTGAGCAGGAGAACTTGATGAGCTTCTGCCAAACCTAGTTCCCAAGGGCTTCCAGCGTGCTTGATGGAACTGAGCGGAGAAGCGCCCGTGCCTCCTTCATGACCGCTAATCAAAATAATATCGGCATGAGCCTTCGCAACACCTGCTGCGATAGTGCCAACGCCAGCCTCCGCGACAAGCTTCACACAGATGCGCGCGCGTGGGTTGACTTGCTTCAAATCGTAGATGAGCTGAGCGAGGTCTTCGATCGAGTAGATGTCGTGATGAGGAGGAGGAGAGATGAGCGTCACACCAGGTACCGCATAACGAAGCGTTGCGATGTAGTGATTGACTTTGACACCAGGAAGCTGCCCTCCCTCTCCAGGCTTGGCTCCTTGAGCCATTTTAATTTCAATTTCTTTGGCGCTGGCCAAATAAGCAGCACTCACACCAAAGCGGGCCGAAGCAATTTGTTTGATGGCGCTGTTGGCCGAGTCGCCGTTCTCGCGACGTTTGTAGCGTGCAGGATCCTCTCCTCCTTCGCCAGAATTGGATTTGCCGCCAATGCGATTCATTGCGATAGCCAAAGTTTCATGGGCTTCGGGACTCAAGGCTCCAAGCGACATTCCAGCTGTGGTAAAGCGGCGGCGAATGTCTTCGATTGGTTCAACTTCTTGGAGAGGGATTGGTCCTGATTTTTTGGGAACAAAAGTGAGTAAGTTGCGCAATGAATGAGGTCTGTTTGCCAACACAGCAGCAACATATGCTTGATAATCTTCAGGCTTATTGGTGCGGATGAAGCTGTGAAAATTTTTGATTACTGGCGGCGTGACGACATGCATTTCGCCAGTACGGCGAAAGCGGTAAAAACCTGCATCGGGAAGTTTTCCGTTTTCAATATTGGTTTTTTCCTCTTCGGTTGTTGGAACAAAAGCCTGCTGATGACGAGCGAGACTTTCTTCTGCAATATCTTCAAAGTCGATTCCTTCGAGTTGAGAAGAGGTTCCTGTAAAACAAGATTCTATCAAGGAAGAGGAGATGCCAATCGCTTCAAAGGCTTGAGCGCCGCGATAACTACCGATGACAGAGATTCCCATCTTGGACATGATTTTCAAAAGACCGTTACAAAGTGCTTTTTTATAATTGAGAAGAGCATCACTCCAAACGATGGGTTCTTTTTCTTTTGATAAAATTTTTCGAATGGTTTCCAGTGCAAGATAAGGATGAATGGCACTAGCGCCGTAGCCGATGAGACAGGCCATCTGATGGACATCGCGTGCTTCTCCTGTTTGAACAATGATGCTGGCTTTCATTCGTTTTCCAACGCGAGTCAAATGATGATGCACTGCTCCAACAGCTAAGAGTGAAGGGATGGCGACATGATCATCATCAACACCCCTGTCACTTAGAATGAGCATCCGAACCCCTTGATCGATGGTTTCTTCGGCGCGTTTGCAGATTTTTTCTACTGCCAAGGCTAGTCCTGAAGCACCTTCA
>Ga0233425_10002922_pt1 | contig 32301 bp, 29 predicted proteins | sample Watercolumn_Towu_2_FD_181712 | JGI IMG/M metagenome (GOLD analysis project Ga0233425, IMG submission 181712) | Freshwater microbial communities from Lake Towuti, South Sulawesi, Indonesia - Watercolumn_Towuti2014_140_MG | ecosystem: Environmental > Aquatic > Freshwater > Lake | place... | reverse complement strand
CCAGCAGTGCGTGGATAGTGTGAAACTCCTATTTGTGTTATTTTATATCCTGCAATACGAGCTTTTGCAAGCATTTCTGCAGTCATAAGCCCTGTTGTTGAAACAATTGAAAAAGAATTAAATATTTTTTTGTTAACGCAACGAAATGCACAATCAACATCCCGTTCTTTAATAGGAAATAATTGGCGCAAAAAAAAGTTATAGAGTTTAGAAGTCCATATCCTTGCTGTTGGATCTTGTCTGTTGATTCTATATCCGGCAATAATATCAAAGTCACCAATATAAGGAATAAACCGCTTTAATTCAGTGATATCAAATTGATTATCAGAGTCAGAGTAAAAAACAGCATCATATTTTGCATTCTTAAATCCAAGCAAATATGCAGTTCCAACCCCTTTTTGTTCTTTTGGCTGAAGAATTAAGCGAATTCTTTTGTCCTTCGTTTGGTATGCAGTAACAACATCAATTGTCTTGTCAATAGAACCTTCATAAACAATAACAAGAATTTCCCATTTTTGTGCATATTTTTCCAGAGTTTTTTTTGCAAATTCAATGCATTGCGCTATATTTTTCTCCTCATTATATGCAGGAAAAAAAACAGTAAGTGACTCAATAAGCTTTGCCATAGGTAAGGCAAGAAAAAGGCTTTTTGTTTAAAAATCTTATGCACGGGTTTTCTTTTCCTTGCTCAACATACCGAAAACAACTTTCGCTCCATTCATATATCGTTTAATATCATTCCAATTTCGTATTTTTGCAATTCTTTTCAAAATATATTTTGGCCGCATATAGAATCTCCTAAATGCTTCTTTGTGTATTGCCATAAGTTCTTCTTTACTTTTATATCCGTATGGCAGGAAAACAGGCATCCACCCATGATAATTTTTGAAAGTCTTATCAAGAGTTCCCCATTTTTCATAAGTATTCCATAACTCTGTCCCTGGATAAGGAGTAGTAATAGAAAATTGTGCATAATCAGGATCAAGTTCAATGGCAAAATCTATTGTTTTGCGCGCTTTTTCAGGGGTTTCTCCTGGCAAGCCAATCATGAAAGACCCTCGTATTTCTATGCCTGCTTCTTGTGTCCATCGAACTGCCTCTTTCATCTGCGCAAGAGTCATTTTTTTGTTGATATTATCAAGCAACTCTTGATCCCCTGCTTCAATACCATAAAAGATATTCCAACATCCTGTTTTTTTCATATGCTCTAATAAAGGCTTGTCAACCAGATTCAATCGAGTATAACAGCTCCAGATTAATTGAAGATTTTCTTTTTCTAAAGCATCGCAAAATTCATGTACCCATTTTTTGTTGACAGTCATTGCATCATCCCAAAATGCAATTTCTTTCACATGATAATCATTGATAAGCTGTTTTAATTCACCTATAACATGTGCAACAGATCGCTGTCTAAAGATGCCGCGTGCATCTGAACAAAAAACACAGAAAAAAGGACATCCTCGTGATGTCATAACTTGAAAAACATGAGGAGATGTTTTATATGTGTTAGGCAATGAGGTATATTTATTCATATCAACTAAATGACGTGCAGGATATGGCAAAGAATCAAGATCCATTACTTTACCGCAATCAACAAATTTCATTTCTTTATATTTTTTTAAATGTGTAACAATCTCTGAAATCTTGCCATCTGCTTCTCCTTTCATAACAATGTCAATGTTTTCTTCTTTCACTAAATCCTCAGGCATTTGGTTTGCATGAGGCCCGCCGACCATAATAGTAATTGCAGGAAATTCTTTTTTTATTGTGTCACAAATCCCTTTTGTTACATCAGCAAGAGAGGTAATGGCTGCAAGACCGACAACCCCTGGCTGAAAAGAGCGTATTTCATCAAGAATATGATTAATTCTATAATCATTGACAGGACAATCCATAATACGTACTTCATGATTCTCCTTTTCAAGAACAGCAGCCATAGAACACAAACCAAGAGGTGGCAAGAACCCCCCAACATTTCCTATGTTGTGGCTGTATCTTTCTTCCAGATTTTGAGGTGGAAATATTAATAATATCTTCATATTAAGATACGAAAAACACGGGGCATTTATATTGTTTGTTATCAAGGAATAAACCAATAATAATCCCCTTTGTATCCGATTTCATCAAAGAGCTTCTTCCAATCATCAACATGCATAAGTACTTTTGCAGTTAGATTCCAACTTAACATTCGTTTCTTCTCTTCTTCAGTTCTCCATGCATCAACTGTAATAAAAGAATGCCTTCCAATTCGTTCAATCTGCTGAAGCGCAAGTTTACATTTTTCAAGAGGAAGATTATGGAGAGTGTTTATTGAAATAATAAGGTCAAATTCTTTATCCTTAAATACATGCAAATTTTCTGCATTACCGACAGAAACAAAGGGTTTTATCTCTTCTTTTGCATGTTCAATAGCATATGCAGAAATATCAATTCCTTTGACAATTAATTCAGGAAGTGCTTGCTTAAAGTCAAAAAGCATAAATCCTTTCGCACACCCAATATCTAATAATGTGCTGTCTTTTGTAAGATGATAATAAGCAATGATATCACGTACTACTTCTGTCCAATATTTAGGATTATAAGAAAAGCCACCATACCCATACTTTCGGTCTCCATCAAAGAACTCTTTTTCAAATTTTCTTGCAATGATTCTATCCTCTTCTGTTTTTTCTGCTGCTCTACTCATCACATCTCTCTTCGTACGAGGATATTTTTCCAGTAAGTTGATTTCCGTCATAAATTGTTTCTCCTATTTGATATTCTAAACCTAATCCTTCTTTTCTCTCTGAAAAAAAGAATGATTTATCACTTCTTTAATAATAATATCCGCATTATCATAATTAAAAGTCCCTTGTCTACCGAGAGTAATGAGGTTGTTTAATTTTTGAAGAGCAGCATTAATAGTTGAGATTTTTTCTTGATAATCTACAGTAAATATAGGATAGGAATAAAGAGAATTTATTTCAAAAAAACTTTCTATATCTTCTTCATCATTGATAAGATTAACTTTTTTCAAGTCTGCGACAAGTTTTGGTTTTAAGTCCTTAAAACTTACAGAAAGTTCTTTTTCTGTTTTAAAGGTATACTCAACACACAAAACATCTTCTACAGAAGGATTATGAATGATAGTTTTAGAATGATTAGAGAAAATTGTTGCCCTTGGAAAAGAAATATCAACATCAGCATAATAACATACTTGGTGGTTTAAACGAGATTTTCGAAGAAATACATAGATAAATTTAGAATGAAGGTATGTAAGCGAAGGAAATTCTATATTTAAGAGGTTACATAATGTAAAGAGATGACCTGTCCAAACAAAGTAATCAACATCATGTTTTTTTCCATTGATTATACATTGCTTTATTGTGTTGCCTTCAATAACTAAAGATTGTATTTCAGAATTCGAAGCAATAACTCCATGCATTTCTCGAATCTTTTTTTCATAAGATTCAGGCAATACCCCAAAACCATCTTTAAAGTAATAAAAAGATTCTTCTTTAGGTTTAAGCATATTGAGTAAAAAAGGAATGATTTTAAAATCTTTCTTAGCTTCATCATCGGTGTTATTCACAAGATATTTGTAACTTTTTGAAAATGATTCATCTTCGACTTTTGTTGCTGCCCGCAAACTGGAAAATGCCCAATCTGGATGAATAGTATGAGAAGATATTTTTAGAAATTTTTCAGAGAGAGGCTGGAAAAATGAATAGTACAACGTAGGACCGTACAGAGAAAGAAGTTCATCATGAAAATTAGAAGTTTTATTTTTTATTTTTTTTTTTGTGAGTTGATCAAATAAAATGTTTCCTCCAAAAAATAAAGGTAATTGAAATAATGATTTAACAGTAAGTGGCCATTCAATATACCTCTTTTTTAAATAAAGTTTACCGTTCCTTTTAATTGTTATCCATTGTTGAGGATCTACAATTTCTTGTATTTTCTCAAAGACCTGCTTATCTCGAAGATGCATCAGATGAACACCCATATCCAACCGACAATTGTTGTGCGTTATACTTTTTGAAAGACCCCCAAGAACATTTTCTTTTTCGAGAAGTAAGACCGCATACTGATGTAACAATGCTTCATAAGCAAATGACAATCCTGCAATACCCCCTCCCACTACTACAACTTTTTTCATTTTTTTGCCTCTAAAATGGCAATATATGATAATCCTATTGGAGGACGTACCAACCCCTCAACAAATTTACTCAACGGAACAAGATATTCATCAAAGAAAGTCATTTGATTGGTTGTAGAGGTATTGTTAGTATTCTTTCGTTTGAATAAACAGTAATTAATATACCAACCCAGTGCACCAATAAGGTTAAAAGCATAAATATCTTTCACAATGAAATTATTTTCTAAAGCGAGATGCATAATCTCTTTTTTGGTATACCTCCGATGATGACCTGATTCTGTATCAAGGGTTCCAAAAAGAAAATGGTGGGCTGGAACAATCAGCACTAATATTCCTCCTTTTTTTTGTAAGAGCGTATAGCAAGTGTGCATTGCAATTGCATCATCTTTAATATGTTCTAATACATTAGAAAAAATGAGAGTATCAAACTCTGCATCAGTATATACACGAAGAGATTCTTTAAATATATCCACATGTTTAATGTGAATATTTTTCTCATTGCAAAATCGTTGCTGCGAAAAATCAATCGCTTCTTGCTTTGTATCAACACTAAACACGAATTGTGCATCCTTGAGAATATGTTGTGTTAAATTTCCAACTCCGCACCCTATTTCTAACACCACATTACCAATATATTTTTGAAATTGAGCGTATTGCCATGTATTGTAATTTGGAGATTTTAACAAAACTAAACCTGAATTTTTTAGAATGTTTTGCATGATATCCCTCTTTACATCTCCCATATAATTTTTCTGATACGACGAAAAAAGACCTGCAGTAAACTATGAAAGATAGAAAGTACATTCAGCAAATAAAAAGCACGTGTAAATCCCTCTCTTCTATCATTATTTGCAACTTGAACTTGAACATAAGTTTTTTTCATATCTAACAGAATAGTTATTAATTCGGCCTGATAAGCAAATCCACTACTCACAGGACTCCAACGCATAATATTCTCACGCAAATGTAATACTGTACCGTTGTAATAAGGGACATCATACCCATTAAGCAAGTTAACTATTACTGTAAATAGTTTAGACATATATCGTCGAAACAAGATTCTGTTGTCATCATTGCCAAAATAAGGGACAATAATATCTGCTAAACCTTTTTTTTCAAGAATCTTCAAAATACTTTCAGGAGGTTCTGAATTATCACCACAAATCATCATATAATATTTCCCAACACCAACAAATGCACCGGAGATATAATTAAATCCTAAACCCATACGTCGACGATTGTTAATGAGCCTAATAAACAAATCAGAATGATTTCTCATATAATCCTCAACAAGTTTTTGTGTATTGTCTGTTGAACCATCATTATAAATGAGGATTTCATATGAGATTTTAAGTGGCGTAACTGTAGAGACTAATTTATTAATGGTATTAATAACTTCCTTCTCTTCATTTAAACAAGGAATAAAAAAAGTAATTTCAACTAAGTCCATTAATTCTTCTCTTTGTTTAAGCAATTTTTTAAGATTTTGCATATTGATTGCCCTCAAAAAAGAGGAGATTATCTTTTATTATTAAATCTACCGCTTCCCACACAGAGAGATGAACATTCAATTCAGAAATAAGCCGTGTACAATCTAAAGTAGTATGAAGGGGATTATTTTCAAAAGATAATCCTGACTGCTGAACAGGAATCGGTCTAACCAAGGTAGAATTAACACCTAATTTTTGTGCTAATCTATACGCTAAATCAGCATAAGTAATGTCACGTTCACCTGATATCTGTGTTATACCTAAAAGACGCTTATGAGCAATCTGATAAAACGTTTGGACAACAAACGGCAAATAAAGTGGAGAAACAACCTTATCCAAAAATGGAAAAATTTCTTGATTGTGTTTAAGACGTGCTATCCAATTTTGTAACAAGGGATCAGATGATCCAAAAACCTTAGTTATACGAACAATAGAAACAGAATTTCCTATTGCAAGAAGTTTTTTTTCTATTTCAGCCTTATGCTGACCACTAATCGTATGGGGCGTAGGTTGTTGCTGAGCATTTTGAAATGAAGAACTTCCATCATAAACTAAATTTGTTGACGGAAAAAGAACAAAGGCTCCCTGAGCTACAAGAGTTTCAATAACTTCAAATGTATGCTCAACATTAATTTTCAAGCTTTTTTCCGGGTGAATTCGACATTGCTCCAGAGAAGTTATACCTGCACAAAAATAAGCAACTGATACTGGCTGTTCTGGTTTCCACATACGTACATTTTGTGAAAGATCAAGAAAAATATTTTGAGATGAAACAAACTCTTTTCTGCGAGTAGTTCCAATGACCTTTTTACCAGATTGCAGTAAAAAATCACGTAGAGCATTGCCAATAAGCCCATCAATACCTATGACAAGATGTGTTTCCTGAAGATTTGGTTTTAAATTCATTGTTTTCAACAATTATGGAATATGTTGATATTCAAGAGGCTCTTTTTCTATTAAATTCCAGTGAGTAGTAACCCATGTAATAACATCAGATATCCCTTCTTCAAGTGAAATAGCCGGCACCCACCCAAACTCGCGTATAGCTTTTGTAGAATCTAATATGTATGCATTGTCTAATCCTCTACGTGTCTGAACGATTTCTACTGCATGAGTAAAATCAACGTTCATTGTATCTGAGATAATTTTAACAAGATCTTTTATGGAAACAAGAACATTTGTTGAAAGATGATAAATTTCTCCTGATTTTGCATGTTCCATAATCCTAAGTGTTCCTTCACAAACATCAACAATGTGGATAAAAGATCTCCGTGCCTCTCCGCCACCATGTAAAGGGATTTTCTTACCTAATTTTATGTTGACAATAGAACGCGGAATTATTTTGAAAAGTTGCTGCCCTGGACCATAGACATTTGCTGCTCTAGTAAAAACAGCAGGAAACCCAAATTGTTTCACAAGCATTTGAATAAAATTATCTGCTGCAGCACGAGAACCAGCATATGGGCTGCTAGGATTAAAAAAATAGTCTTCAGTTACTTTCCCTGAACATGAACCATACACTTCAGGAGTAGATATGTGAACATATTTTTTCAAATATTTTTTTTCCTTCAATGCATTGGTAAGTCCAACAATGGAAACAACATTTGTCTGATACCAATGAACAGGGTTATCCCAACTTTCACCAACCATACTTTGTGAAGCAAAGTTGACAATATACTCTGGCTGCTCTTTATCCAAAAGTGTTAGGATCTCTGGAAGATTTTTGTTCATATCAAGCTGATAAAAGACAAAATTCGAGAGGTTTCTTTTTTTATATGGAAGATACAGAGAACTTTTTTCAGGGGACCTACTTATTCCAATAACAAAATATTTTTCTTGTTTAAGAAGAATATCAACAAAGTGAGAGCCTGAAAAAGAATTGCTTCCTATAACGACTACTTTCATATAAGATGGACCTCTTTCATCCGTTTAATATTATAATACAACGAATTATTCAACCCATCAATAATAAGACCTGCATGATACGCATCAATAATACTACGAATAGCATCTTCAAAATCATACTGATATTCAAAACCAAAAACATGTTTGATTTTTTCTGCATTAACATGATACGACCGTCTGTCATCAGTAGGAGTTACTTCAAAAGTAATAGAATCATCTCCTATTACTTTCTTAACTAACGCAGCAATTTCTCGTATAGTCAGGTTGGCATAAGAAACATTAAATGCTTGTTTATGGATTTTATCTCCCTGTGCTTCAAGCAAAAATTCATAAACTCGCACCATGTCTTTGATATTCAATGCTGGTCGCATTTGATCTCCGCCAAATATTTGTATTTTTTTATTAATTAGTGCATTAATTGTTAAGATATTCACAGAGAGATCCAACCTCAGTCTTTTTGCATATCCGCACAAGGTTGCTGGTCGTACAAAAACATATTCTGTGTTCCCCATATCTGTTTTCTGCAACAATCGCTCACATTCTATTTTATATCTTGCATAATCAGTGATTGGATCAGGTTCTGTTTCTTCAGTAACATCCATATCAACTGGTTTAATTCCATACTGACTCGTAGAACTTGCAACAAGAAATCGCTTAATGCTGTTCTGTTTAACTGCATCAATGACATGTTGAAATGCATCAAAATTGATTGATTTTCCTAATTGAGGATTTAAATCAAAACTAGGATCATTGGAAATGCATGCAAGATGAATAAGGGCATCATGACCTTTTGCAGCATTAAGCAAAGAATTCCTATCCCGGATATCTCCCTTGATAATAGTGAGGTGAGGATGCGGATCAAGAACATCCCCATAAAGAAGAATATCATAAACAGTTACATCATAACCTTTTTTGAGCAAGCTCGGAACTAACGCACTGCCAACATATCCAGCGCCACCTGTAATAAATATTTTTTTAAATTGCATTGCATATCCCTAAGTTCACAGAAAAATATAGTGAATGACAAATTAATTTAGACAATAATATATTACCATTCACTATTCCGCTGAAGACATCACTTGTTCAATTATAGTACATTGCTTTAATTTTCGGAAGTGTATAGCAATGTACTATATTGGAAATCACATGTTTAAGTTACGATTATTAATGTGATTTCCTATAGTTATGTCTTCAGCTATAGTATAATTTTTTTCTGTTGTATATCAAGAGAAACTCTTGTTAATTTATATAGTTTATCAAAGGCATAAGTGCATTGGAAATACACAAGCAATTCAAACTTAATATTCAACGCATTATTTAACGAGAACGAGTTCCCTGCGTCAATAAAACACACTCTTTATAAAGAATTCAGAGTTCTATGACTAAAAAGATGAAAACAAGAGCAGCAGTATTAGAAAAAATAGGGGAGCCATTGTGCATCCAAGAGTTAGAAATTCCAGAATTGCAATCAGGACAAGTTCTCGTGAAAATTCTGTATTCTGGAATATGTCATTCTCAGATTAATGAGATTGAAGGACGAAAAGGAGAAGATAAATATCTTCCCCATCTTCTTGGACATGAAGGTTCAGGAATAGTTGAGAAAATCGGACAAAAAGTGAACAAGGTTAAACCAGGAGATTATGTAGTTTTATCATGGATTAAAGGAGTAGGAGAAGATGTTTTTGGATGTGTGTACGATAATGGGAGAGTCAATGCAGGTGCAATAACCACATTTAACACATATGCCGTCATCTCTGAAAATAGAGTTTTCAAAATCCCCACTTCTGTACCGCCAGATGTTGCAGCATTGCTTGGCTGTGCAGTGCCAACTGGTGCAGGAATTATAAAAAATGAGCTTCATATGAAAAAAGAACACTCCCTTGCAATTTTTGGCATAGGAGGAATAGGCGTAAGTGCATTAATATACGCATGTTCAATAGGAGCAGAAAAAATTTTCGCAGTTGACATTAACGAGTATAAACTCACCTTTGCTCGAACAATAGGTGCAACACATATTATCAATTGCCTTGAAGAAGATGCAATCAAAAAAATAAAAGAGTGCACCAATGGGATAGGGGTTGATTTTGCGTTGGAATGTTCTGGCGCTAAAATTGCAATGGAAGCAGCTATTGCATCAGTCAAAAATACAGGAACAGCCATTATTGCAGGAAATCTCAAACAAGGTGAGAAGATAGCTATTGATCCGTTTGAATTAATAAAAGGGAAGAACATTCGCGGAACATGGGGAGGAGCAACAAATCCTGATGAAGATATTTTATTCTATGCCAATAAATATTTAGAAGACGTTTTTCCAATCCACAGATTAGTTACACAAGTATACTCTCTTGAAAAGATTAATGATGCTCTTCAAGCATTAAAACAAGGAAGAGTAATACGAACACTCATAAAAATGGAAACAGAAGAAAAAATACTCCCTTTTATGAACAAATAAGTTTTATATACTTAAAATATATCTCTACGAGAAAGGAAAGCGAAAAAATGACAAATGCAAAAGAGTTTGTAAATGCAATTAAAAGTCAGTTTAATCTTACGCAAATAGAAGAAACGTTCAAGCAATTTGAAAACTTAAACATACTTGTCATTGGGGATACTATCATTGACAGGTATACTTTTGTACACCAAAAAGGGAGGGCAATTAAGGATCCTATTATGTCTGTAGAATATAAAGAAGAAGAAGATTACGCAGGAGCAATTATAGTTGTCGCCAACCATATGAGTACATTTGTTAAAAAGATAAAACTAGTGACATTAATAGGAGAAAAAAACTCAATGATAAACTTTGTTCAGAATTCATTGAGAAAAAATATTGAGCTCAAAACATTTGTAAAAACAAACGCCCCAACAACTGTCAAGCAGAGAATGATTGATGCATACCGCTCAAATAAACTATTCAAGATAGAATATATTGATGATCATCCGATTAATGAACAGTTAAATAAAGAAATAGTTGAATATTTGGATAAAGAGATTCCAAAGTATGATATTATCATTGTAGGGGATTATGGTCACGGTTTTATCACACATGATATGAGAAGAAAAATAGAAGAAAAAGCAAGATTTCTCGCTATAAATGTTCAGTGCAACAGCTCCAATATGGGATATAATTACTTTAATCTATATAAAAAATTTGATTTTCTTACAATCAATGAAAATGAGATGAGGTTGCCACTATCAATGCGATTTGAAGAGATGGAAACAGTAATTAAAGCAGCTCAGTCCTGTTTTAATATGAATAATTTTCTAGTGACTTTAGGAAAAAAAGGATCTATACTTTGTAAGGAAAAAAAACTAACACATGGACCAATAGTCATTGAAACAGTCAAAGATACAGTAGGGTCAGGAGATGCATTATTTTCAATTTCCTCCCTTTGTGCATATTTTAAATTAAGCGACGAACTTTTAGTTTTTTTAGCTAATTGCGCAGGAGGTTTTGCATCAAATGTTGTTGGTAACAAAGAGAGTATTACCCAAGAAAGATTAATGGAATTTATAAAAAATGTATATAATCAGGATATAGAATAAATGTATGATTAAGACGATTCTCTAATTAATATTTCATAACATTTGCCTGTGACGTCGATATATTTCGCTTTCATATTTTCAGCTAAGAGTTTATCATCAACACCATTTCCAATAATAAGAATATCATCAAAATCTTTCAATGTTTTTTTCAGAAAATAAAGCGCATCATCAACCATTGCAGTACCTGGCTTTCGTTTTGTCTGTTCTTTTACATATTTGTGGTCAAAATGTAAATCTGTATGGGAATGTGCATAGCGAACATCTGCATCAGGACAATATTGCCAATTGTCGATGCGTATGCCTTTTTTTTGTAATAAGGTATGAATATATTCATTAATGTTCTCAACTATTTCACAAGTAAAATATCCACGTGCAACACCGGTTTGGTTTGTGACAACAATTTTCGTTGTGTTATATTTTGTTTGTAAATACGAAAGATAACTAACAACAGATTCGTTAAGTTTAAGCTCATGTATCCAATCTGGATTTTTTCCTAAGAAATTATCATTTTCTATTAACGTACCATCTCTATCTATAATGATAAGTATTTTTTTAGAAGCAACCATTTCTTGAATATACTTAATAATATCTGTCGTTGACATAGGTGGTTCAGTAGTGTACTTCATTTCCCCACCAATTTCAAGTATTGCGGTCCTTTCAGCAGTGATACCTGGTGTAGATTTATTGATAAAATCTGGCCCCTTAATGTAAAATGAAGGTTGAAGTGTTTTAATAATATCAACAGCATTCTTGAAATCAGTAATAACAACATAATCAACTGATTTCATATTCGCGACCATATATGCTCGTAGTTTATCTGTATAGACTGGTCGCCCATCACCTTTTCGAGAAGCAACAAAGCAGTCAGCAGTTATTGAAACAAACAAAACATCACAAGTCTGTTTTGCTGATTCAAAGTGTTTGACGTGCCCAGGGTGTACTAAATCAAAACCACCATGACATAAACCAACAGTTTTGCCTTCACACTTAAGCTGTTTTATGAGAGGAATAGAGTCATCCATAGTGAGGATGTTGTCAACAGTATATTGATTTAATTGATCTACAGGTATCATTTAAAATGGCCCCTTAAATTCTTTATCAGGCACATCATGAGGAATTGAATCGTGCTGTGTAAATAGTTCGATATCACTTCTCCTTAACATAAACAAAACCTTTTGAATAATATTAACATAATCTGTGTAATAATGTTTTGTGAGCGCTCGCGTTGTCGGCTCTGGAATATCAGGCAACGTTAATCGTTGCGGTGCTGATTTTAAAAAAGAATGTGCTTTTTCACTCACACGAGCAATAATCTCACCTGCAAATCCACCAGTATAATATCCTGTATCAAGAGCAAGTAATCTCCCTGTTTTTTTAACAGAAGTAATAATAGTCTCATCATCAAGTGGCTTGAGTGTACGAATATCAATTACTTCAGCCACAATCCCTTTTTTTGCAAGCCAATCTGCTGCTTTTATTGCCTCAACAACCATCAGAGAAGTTGCAGCGAGAGTGATATCATTTCCTTCTCTGAGAATATGTGCTTTTCCAATCGGTACTGTGTATATATTCTCAGGAACATATCCTTGAAGATTATGCAACCATCTATGCTCTATAAAGATAACAGGATTATTATCTTTGATGCTTGAAATTAATAATCCTTTTGCATCATAAGCTGTTGTTGGCATAACTACTTTCAGTCCAGGAATATGCGCAAATAATGCTTGTAAGTTTTGTGAGTGTTGCGAACCTTGCCCCCATCCTTTACCTATAATCATACGGATCACAAGGGGGACAGATGATTGACCCGCAAACATATAATGCCATTTTGCTGCATTATTCACAAGTTGGTCAAAAGAAAGTAATGAAAAATCTAATCGCTGGTGTGTGAGAATAGGACGCATTCCCATAAGGGCAAGACCAATACAAACACCTGTTAGTCCATTTTCAGAAACAGGCATATCCATTACTCGTTGAGTACCATATTTTTTTTGTAATCCTAATGTTGTTCCAAATATTCCTTTTGGATCAGGAACCCCCTCCCCCATAATCACAACAGAAGTATCTAACCCCATCATTTGATCTGTTGCTTCTCTTATTGCTTCAAAATATTTGAGTATTCTTTGTTGTTCCATAAGAGATTACCTAATCTGCATAAATATGTTGAGAGAGTTCTGGTTTATCAGGAAACGCACTTGATTTTCCAAATGCCACTGCTTCATCTATCTGAACAGCAATCTCTGCATACATCTTGTTCATTGTTTCTTGAGTTGTAATTCCTTGAGAGAGCATGCTATGCTTTAAGATTTCAAGGGGGTCTTTTTGTTTCCAAAGAGTGAGTTCTTGCTCTGATCTATATCCAAGATGCAAATCACAATCAGGTCCGCAGTGCTCAAAATATCTGTATGTTGCTATTTCTAAAAATGCCGGACCGTTACCGTTTCGTATATTTTCAAGTGCTTGTTTTGCTACATGATACACAGAAATAACATCAGTTCCATCTGCCTCATAGCATTCAAGACCATGTGCATGTGCAATATCTGTTCTTTTTCTTGGAGGTTGTCTTTCTTTTAACGAAGTGTATACTGCATAGAGATTATTTTCACAAACGAATAATACTGGAAGGTTTTTGAGTTTGGCAAAATTAAGACTTTCATGAAAAACCCCTTCTTCTGTTGCAGCATCACCAAAAAAAGCAACTGCAATATTTTTCTTTTGATTTAGAAAAAAAGAAAACGCTGCACCAACAGCAAGAGGTATTGTGCCTGCAACAATAGGGGTAGAACCTACAAAAGAGCAAGAGGTGTCAATAAGATGTTGTGATCCGCCTTTACCTCTGCAACATCCGGTACTTTTTCCATATAATTCTGCAAAGAATTTTTTCAAATCTCCACCCTTTGCAAGATAATGCCCGTGAGCACGATGACTGCTAAAAACAACATCATCTTGAAGAAGATTTGCACATACTCCTACAGGAGCAGATTCTTGACCTATGCAAAGATGTACAGGACAACGAAGTTCTTGTTCAGGATACAATATGCGTATTCTTTCTTCGACTAATCGAATGTATAATAAATTCTTAAAAAGACGTATTGAGAGTTCAGTATTCATAGATATCGTCTCATACAAGCAATGTAAAAAGAGAACTCATATCATATTTTTAAATGTTTTGGACGTACAGATCGACGATAGAAACATTCTGAAGGCAAAACAAAATTTATAAAGAAAGTCTTGCCCCTAAAAATAATGAAAAGAGAGATAGTGATATTGTTAATTGTACTCTGGATATTAAGTGTATTTTCCCTGTATTACATAATCTTGTTTATCCAAGCAAAAACACAAATCAGTTGGTAACATATGGCCGCGATAATTGCACTACTGTTTTTTATAGTAATAACAACCACAGCTATAAGTTTTGGATTGTTTATTTTCCGCATATTAAAAATTCAGGAGTTTTCATTTGCTGAATCTATCACCTATGCTTTCTTTTTAGGATATGGCTTTTTCTCGTTATTTCTCTTTGTGCTCGGCATTTTTTCTTTATTTACCTTCAAAGCAGTCATAATTGTTCTCTTAATATTAACAATCCTTACGTTCAATGAGATTACATATTTTTTGAGAAGAATTAGAAATTTCATCAAATCATACACCCCTAAGAAGATACAATTTTCACACTGCACAGTCCTTTGGATGTTCTTCTCAGTATTTGTAATATTTAACCTAATTTTAACATTCTTTCCGTTTACTGAATGGGATGCAATAGCATATCATCTTCCCCTTGCAAAAATATATGCAACTACACACTCTGTTAATCCCCCCTTATGGATGTTCCACGCACAATATCCGCAATTAGGAGAAGTACTTTTTGGCATCGGATATATTTTACAAGATCAAGCAAGTGCTGAGACATTTGTTTCATTAATATTAATCTTTTTTCATCATTTCTTTTTCATAGCACTGTACTTATTTGCAAAACGTGTATATAATACAACGATTGCCTTATATGCACTTATTATCATGTATACAATACCAGAAATTAGTATTTACATAACAAATCCGTATGTAGATATCATGACTGCAACATATCAGTTTCTTACATTTATAATTATCTTTTATTTGCTTTTTGATAAACAAATAAGCAAAAGAATCCCATATGCATGTATAATACTTGCATTTATGTTCAGTGGAATTTGTGCAGGAATAAAATATACAGGATTATTTATGGTATTTTTTGCACTCTTGTTTGTAATATTATTTAAGATTATCAATAAAAAAAGGTTTGAAACAAAAAAAACACTGCTCACGACAATAATAGGTTTAGGGATTGCCTCAATCTTCTTTCTTCCCATGTATATCAAAAACGTTTACTTTACAAATAATCCCGTATGGCCATTTTTCACAACTATTTTTTCGAATACAGTAGGTCTCAACTTTGAATTAGCCCATAGTTGGAGCTTACTTTTTGGAAGTTCAGTTTCGGCAATAAACCCATTATTTCTTCCCATTTATATGACATTTATACCTTCAAATATAGGGAGCATATATGGAATTGGTCCAATATTTTTTATGTTTATTCCTATTGCATGTTTTTTTCTTATTTCAAAACAATATTCATTTTCGAGAGAAACATGCAAACAGATAATCACATACTTAATTATTAGCACTATATTTCTCGGCATAGCATATAAGACATATTTTTCTTATAGAGTCATATTCTTCAGTTTAATTCTTTTAACTCTTATTGTAGCACATACAATCTATAAAATCAACAAAGAATTCCCACAAATTCGAACATTTATTTTTTTTGTGTTTATTGTATTGATAATTTCAAATCTCTTTGCGTATTTTGTTATATATAGATATGCTCTTCCATCATTGCTTCTTCAAGAACCAATAAATAATCTACGCTATGCCCGCACACAAGTTGCAGAAGTAGATGACTACATTAACACGAATACTCCTAAAAATGCTACAATCCTTCTTGCAAATGATTTACGTGGGTATTACATTGAACGAAATTATGTATGGGGAGACCCCATGACAAGTTTATTGTACATAGACTATCGTTCGATAGAAAATTCGCAACAGTTATATAATATCTTCAAAAAAAAAGGCATTACACACATTCGAATAAGTCGTTTTCCACAATATAATTATACCTATGGATTTGTTTCGGAATATTATGGAGAGCACATAACAAAACTATTTTTAGAATTCTTTTCCACTCCTCAATATTCCCAACTGATTTATGAGAAGAATAATGTATTATTATATAAACTAAATTAATGAAATTTGTGTGAGAGATTCAATTCACTATCTTGCACATACGCAATTCCTAATTCCAATGCAGTTGCTGCTTTTTGCAGTTCTCTTCCTAAATACGCTGCATGATCCAATCGGTCAATAATTTTTTCCCGCAAAATTGTCTGGTAAATTTCTGTAGGATTTTTTCCAGTAATAATAATCTCAACAACATTTCCAGATTGACAAAACCCAACCTCAATGATTTTTGTTTCAGGAATAATGCGTATTAAGAAGTATCCTGTAGAATCCAAGACAAATTCTTTTTTATCATCATACAATGCATGTATTCTTCTAACATGAGGACTTATTGTGACTGCCATTGTGCTTCAGTGCTGTGTTTTTCTTTATAAATATACTCATAAATTTTTGCATAAATAAGAAAATGATAATAGGATGTTAAGAAAGACCAGATGATGCCCCTATATCCTTTGAATATAAGATGTTTGCATATATACATCCAGATAAAATAAATCCAAGGAACAACAATCATTGCACAAAGCACAGTGACGACACTCCATTTTTTTTCTTTATATCTAATCTCAGCCTCTTTTTTTGTATATTCATTTATTTTATCAATGCGTTTTGCAATAGTGTCATAGTTGTCTGCTTCATGAATCATGTTTTGCTTTAATCTGCCAATACTGCCATTAACGTTTAGCACTTCATGAATTTCTTTATAATATTTTATAGCATCTTTTCTGTATAATCTAACTATTTTTGAAGTCATTAATGGCTTTTTTAAGAAATATTCTTGCCGCGTAATTGTATACCCCGCATTTTTATTCAGTTGTTCAGGATTATGCAATAATGCTTCAATTTCTTCTCGCAACAGGTTTGGGATTATTTCATCAGCATCAACTTCTAATATCCAAGCATTGCTGCATTTATCAATTGCTGCCTGCTTTTGTGAACCATATCCTTCAAATGTTTTCTTGAAAACTTTTTTTGTAAATTTTTTTGCAATCTCTATTGTTTTATCTGTACTATAACTATCAAGAACAATAAGTTCATCTACCCATGTCAAATGAGACAAACAACGTTCTATTTTATCTTCTTCATTTTTTGTGATAATAAATGCACTAATTTTTTCTCTCATGATACACCTGTTATTGCCTGGACAATTCCGCTATGATACGGAAATGGTTCTATAGTAAACCAGAGATATAAAATACTCACAAAAAGAACTGCAAGAATAACAAAAAATACCTTTCGCTGTTTTTCATCAAGTCCAGTATGTTTTGGCAAATAAAAAATAAAAGGCAGTGCAAATAAGAGAAGCATGATAATCATCTCAATTTTTTTTGTTTGATATCCTTTTTTCAAAAACTCCAAAGACTCGCCGCCTTGAACACACGTTTTGTCAAAAGCAAGTCCATTCTGCCGCAAAACAGAGGTAATCATGTTTGCAGTAAATTGATCCTTTGTGCAAATGTCTTGATACTGCTGATTATAATACACATACATTTTTTCAAGCATTGTCTGGCAGTCTTGGGGATTACGAAAAAAGAAATAACTAAAGTGCCATCCCTCTTCAGTCAGCCACATATTGTTAGGAACAGTAATTTGACAAAACAAAGAAAGAGTTTCGTTGCCGACATTAGCTAATAATCTTTCAGAAATTGCCCATTCAGGAGGTCCAAAAATAATTAAGCTGTAGGTTCCATTGTGTATGTGTGCAACAACTTCCTGCTCTTTTTCATTAAGCTCGTCAGTTGTAGGATTATAAATCATATTGTCTCCTAATAATTCTTGATATCGCGGAAATCCCCAGACATCAGGATGCGACTCCATGTACATGCGTGTTAAAAAATCTATGTTATCAAAAAGAATATTCGAACCAAAAGATACAATTCGTCGCCGAAATATAGCAGGATCATCCTCAAGAAGAATCCTTCCTTCTTGCTCTGGAACAATACTGTATCCATAATGAATCTGCTTAATGAGTGCATCTTTCTCCTGCCACCCTTCAATATTTCTGTCTATAAAATTAAGTGAATCTAAATAACTCAAATCATCTTTAAACAGCAGCGGCCCATAATATAATCCAGGATATATCAAAAGTATCAAAAACACTCCTTGAACAAACTGCTTTCTGATTGGTGTTATCCAGAGTTGTTTGAGTCTTAATAATGAAAGAATTGCAAATGGAAATATGACTGACCAGTATTTTGCTCCGCCGACCAACAACATCCCAAAGGAGCGGATAAGCATAAAAATCCCAAGGAGAAATACAGGACCACTAAGAAAAGCATAGAATCTCCTCTCTTTCAGGAATACGTAGGTGCTAATAAATGCAATTATCAAAAGACTAAGATAAATAAGTATTTCAGTTTGAGTAATATCAACAAATATCATCTCCTTTAATGTCTGAAAAATAGAGGATGCAAGAGTTAAATCAGTAAAAACATGCCAGGAATATATCCAAAAATAAGTATAGAGCATTGTAAAGAATGCAAATCCAACAACAATTGGCAGCAGTATCTTCCCGTATTGCCAAATGATTTCTGATTTGAATAGTATTTTCAGCTTTTTATCTTCAAAATACCATATTTTTTTCTCATAACTGTACCAAAATAAAAGAAACGCAACCTGAATGACTACATTGATTTTAGAAAGCAGTGAGCAAAGAAGAAAAAAACCAACTGTATATTCTTTGTATTTCCATTCTGTGTGAAATAAAAAGTAATAGCCAATGAAAAAGAAGAAACTGTTTAGCACAGCTTCTATATTTGTAACAGTATTAATATAAAAAAATAATCCAAAAAATAATCCTTGCCAAAAAAAGTCATCTTCATTCAACTCTTTTTTCACTACTTTCATAAACACCAAAAAGAAGACAGCAGAAATAATTGTAGAAAATACTATTGCAGCTATTTGAACATATTCTCTTCCAACTAAAAGATCCAATAAATAAAGAATATAAAATGGGAGAATCGCTCCTTCACAATGCGGCTGGCCTGTCCATAACGTTCCTTGGTGTATATAATCTAAACAAATAGTCCATGTTTCTCTATATCCTATTGCTCCAAAATAATCAAATGTTTTGTAAAGTAAAAATCCTAACAAAAGTAGAAGAAAAACAATTTTGAATATCTTTTTCTTTTCCATTTTATTTTTTTGCAAACGTTATAACAAATGACCCATATATTTCTTGTATTGGTTTTATCAAATGTAAAACCATTTCCAAGAGATTGTACACATGAACACAATAATATAAAGGATATGGAACTAACTTCTTAAAATATCCTGTATCAAAAGTCATGTTTGACGTGCTTTTGACAGTTATTTCAAAAAATCCTGTCTTCGTTAATTCCTGTTCTATTTCTTCTGCTTTCAGGAGCACTTCATTTTCTGTTTTTTGCGTTTTTATCCCAAGTTTTTCTCTATATACCCATATAACGAGATTATAATAATTTGGGTCAAATGCAAAAATGCGTCCATTTTTTTTCAAAATCCTGTAGGCTTCTTTGAAAACTGCCTCTCGATGTGGAAAATGATGAAGCACTCCGCCAAAAAAAATAATATCAACACTTTCATCAGCATAGGATGTGTGTTCAATATCCTGCACATCAAAAAAAATATGTTTGTCTTTGTATTTTTCTTTACAATAATCAATTGCTTTTTTTGAAATATCAATACCGTGCACAGTCAAGCCATACTCTAAAAGTTTTTCAGAAAATTCTCCTGTTCCACAACCCATATCTAATGCAATTTCCTTATTTTGTGGTTTTACGAGTTGTTCAAAAAGTTTGAAAATCTGTTGCTGGCCGTTTGTATTAAATGTTGTCCATGGAGATTCACATATTGCATTATCAAAAAACTTCATTTCAGCATCTTTGTTTTGCATGGTTATCGAAACAATTTTGTTTTTATAAGAAATAAAGGAATAATAATCCCATCCCGCAACAATTTAACATTAGTTATTCCGCGTTGTCTTCCTTTGTAATTTACAGGAATCTCAACAATCTTATAATTTTTTTTTGCTGCAAGTATTGCAATCTCTGGTTCATAGCCGAAGTGATTGCATTGTATGTCCAAATCTCGAATAACATCACGTTTCCATGCTTTAAAACCTGCATTGACGTCTGTTAATCGCGTGCCGCATAAAAGTGAAGTAAATCCTGAAACAACATAATTTGCAAGTCTGCGCATTCTGGTCAATGACCCGCTTTCAATAGTAGAGCCATTGACAAATCGTGAAGCAAATACAATATCAGCAGTATTGTCAAGAATAGGCTGAATAAGTTGTGGCAATTCCTCTGGCGGAAATTGTGAATCTGCATCAACCTGTGCCATGATTGAATTTGTTGCTGCTGCTATACCGACGCGGATGCCATGGCCTTTTCCTTTATCATTTGTATTATGAATAATAATCATAGAAGCATATTTTTTCTTCATTTCCTGAGCAATTTCTATTGTTTTATCATTGCCTCCTTCAACAAGAATAAGCTCACAATTGGGCAGTGTGGTATAGATTCGTTCAATTGTCTCGCGGATATTTCTTTCTTCATTAAATGATGCAATAATGACACTCACTTCTGGAGTTCTTTTTTCAGCCATGTCACAACCTCTTGCAATCCTGTCTCAAAATTCACCTGTGGTTTCCAGCCAAGCAAAGTTTGAATTTTAGTAGTATCAGGAACCCGCCGTTTAATGTCATACGTAAAACCGCGAGTATATTCAACAGCAAATTCTTCTTCTCTTCCACAGATTTTCCAGATTTTCTCAGCAAGTTCAACAATTTTGACTTCTTCAGGATTTGCAACATTAAAATCCTCATTCTCTGCTTCAGGTGAGAGTGCAACAGTAATTATGCCGTTTGCAACATCACTGACATGTGTAAAACAGCGTGTTTGCTGGCCGTCTCCGAGTAACTGTAAAGGATGTTGTCCGCTTAATATTTTTTTTACAAGATCTGGAATAACGTGCGCATAGCCGATTTCTTGTCCAGGAAATTCGTTGATACCATAAGCATTAAATGGCCTGCAGATGGAATACGGCAGTTTATATTCATCCCAAAAAGAGTGACAATACCATTCTCCGACTAATTTTGAAAACCCATATGAAGATACAGGGGGAGGGATAGCTTTAATATCTTCTTCTTTGCTTGGAAATCGTGCAGTGGATTCAAATACCATTGATGAAGAAACATACACCATTCGTTTAATCTTGTTTTTCACAGCTGCCTCAAATACTGAGGAATACATTTTGTTGTTTTCACTAAGGATTGTTGCAGGATATTTGTGAAAGTAGCCAATCCCGCCGATCTTTGCAGCAAGATGAATGCAGATGTCAATATGTCTAAATGCTTTTTCTGTTGCCTCTTTATCTGTAAGGTCAACTTGAATGAGTTCATACCCTTGTTTAATAGAACTTTCTGGCTTGCTGAGATTATCTGCAACAACAACATGATAGCCTTTTGCAAGCAATTGCTTGACAATTTCACTGCCTATAAAACCGCATCCGCCAGTAACAAGTATTCGCATAGTTCTCATAAAGAAGCAATTCACCTATCTTTTATAAAGTTTGTTCACAACATGAAGGCACTACCCTTATTATTATTTAAAGTAGCGCCTTCATGGAATTAAAAAGTTGAGCCAACTTTTTAATAAAGTATAAAAAGGCCGTTCATGCTCTAGTTGAGATGACAGAATCTGCATCAAATGACAATTCTCCGAAAACAGATATTTCTATAGATGGACAATTAATTGCAGCATTTTGCAAAAAAAACTATGTTATTTTACTCATCGTAGCATGTATGATATTTGGATTTTACTTGCGTTCATATCATATGAATTTTCCAGTTATCGGATATCATAATATGAAAGAAAATCAGTATATTCCATATACAGAATTTATGTACAATGCTGATGAATTTTTGGATTACTTTCGTACAGAAACATATTGGATAGGTGCTCAAGAACACGGATATTTCACACAGTATGAATTTCCCTTAATACCATGGATTACTCTCGCAGTATGGAAAGTCATAGGTATTAATGTTGGTGCTGCACGTTTCATAATCATTGTATTTTCTCTCGCGAGCATACCATTATTATATTTAGTAGGAAAGAAACTTACAGACAATACTGCATTAATCCTTGCTGCATGTTTTTTCTACACAATAATGCCCATCAGTGTCTTTTTTGGAAGAAATGTCCAGCCAGAAGCTCCTGGCCTTTTTTTCATTCTCCTTGCAACATATTTTTTTCTGTGTTGGAGAGAGGAAATTCTTGTAGATAAGAATGCATACAAACAGTTTCTATTATTCTCTATAAGTATTCTCACTGCTGTTTTGTTAAAAATTCCCAATGGCATAGGTCTTATCCCGCTCCTGTTTTTCGTTCCATATAAAAAAGTATTATCACAAAAAAAATATGCCGCCTCTCTTATTGTTATGTTTATCTTAATTCTTGCAATGTTTCCAATATGGGTAAATTTTTCGCAGTGGACTATGCCAGAAGCTGCAACAGTCGGCACAAGCGGATTTAGAGAAAGTCTGCAGGAAGTAAAAGCAAATATTGCAATGTCTCTTTCAACATCCTATTGGTCTGAACATTATGTAGGAATTAAAGCATTTGTGAAAGATAATTTTACGTTTTGGTTTTTCTGGCTGGCAGTCTTAGGGGTGTGTTTTGCATCGTTAAAGTATAACACAAAAATAAGTTTATTTGTAATTGGTTCGTTTATATCAGTCATAGTATATATCTTGTGTTTTGCTGACAAATTCAGAGGGCATGCATATTATCAAATGGTTTTTGTTCCGTTTGTCTGCTTTGCAACTGCGTATGCGTTGTATGTTCTTGCTTCAACAATAAGTCAGCAAATAAATGGGAAATATCAAGAATATATTTTTGTAGGAGTATGTATCGTAATTTTAGCTTTAAGTTACTCTTCTGTTACTGCAGCAACAGCCAGAGCATTTGATGTTATTTATTATGGAGAAGATATTGCAGGAGAATTTATCAACCAAAACAGTGACCCAAGAGATCGTATTTTTATTGACGGAGTCTCATCACAATCTGTTGGAATTTTATGGCATGCTCATAGATACGGTATAGAAGAAATTCCTGCAAATCTCTCATGGTTTCAAGAGCTTGAAGATACGTTGCAGTTTCGCTGGGTTGTGTTGTATGGCCCAGGAATTGGCACAGCACAGACAAAAACAGAAGTGTGGGAGTATATCCAGAATACATATAAAATTCGGCAAGTAGGATTCATAATACAAGATAACCAATACGTCCCATTTTATTTTGTGCTTGAGAAAGGCGGAGTTGTGAATCTTGAAGAGTTTGTTAAAAATAAAACCCCCTCACTTGCAGGATCGTATGAAAAAACATATGAAACAGTGGATATGTATACAATAGATGATGTGATGAACAAATGATATCTGTGTTTATTCCCTGCTACAATGAAGAAATACGTTTAGAAAAAAATGTTTTAATAATCTACAAGGCATTAAAAGAATTAAAAAAACAGTTTGAATTAATTATTGTAGATGACAGCAGTTCTGATAAAACAGGAGACGTTGGAAAAAATCTTAAAAAAAAGTACAAAGAAATTGCATATCAATGGTATGATAATGGACCGAGCAGACGCGAAAATCTCGGCAAGGCATTCAGAACAGCAAAAGGAGAGATAGTTGCGTTTATGGATTTAGATTTATCTGCAGATTTGTCTTCGCTTGCCAGATTAATAGAAGGAGCAGAAAAAAACGACATTGCAATTGGAAGCAGATATAAAGAAAAGCACGCACAGCGCACACTCAAGCGGAGAATTATCAGCACAATATACAACGTGTTCATGAAAATATATTTCCATTCCAAAATTAAAGATCATCAGTGCGGGTTTAAGGCGTTTAAGAAAGAAAAACTTCTGCAATTATTAGACGAAATGGGGTATGAAAAAACAAGAGGTTGGTTTTGGGATGTTGAGCTTCTTGTTAGAGCGCAAAGAAAAGGATATTCTATTGACGAATTTCCTGTTGAATGGAAAGAAGGAAAACTCAGCAGCTTCAACATACAAAGAGAGTTAAGAATGCTTCCGTATGTATTAAAATTAAAGTGGAAATTGTAATGATTCACAATTCAGCATCTTCCTCACTTGCCTCATCCAAAATCTCACTTGCACTTGGCTTCTTGAGTTTGTTAAAAACTTTTCCTGTGCCAAAAATATTCCAAATGTCGCACACAATGGTTTCTTTGTTTGTCTTTTCGCCAATCTGTTCAAGCGTCAGTTCTTTGTAAATATCATGATCCATTGCAATAATAACAATATCTGCATTTTTTAATACAGTATCAAGATTCCGTGGTTCAATAAATGGATCATGAAGTGAAACTTTTGCTCCTCCTGCAAGCAAAATTTTTTTCGCTTTGTAAGAAAGAGAATTCCTATTGTCATCAATATTCTTTTTGAAAGAAAGTCCAAGAATAGCAACATTTTTGTCAACTAAAGATGTCTGTTTCTTGATTTCTTCAATTAAATACGCAGGAACACTTTCATTAATTTTCCAAGCAGTGGTAATAAGTTCTGCAAAAGGTGTTTTACTTACAAGGAAAAATCCATCTTTATATAAGCAAGGACCTGCAGTAAATCCAGGGCTTTTAAGCCCCCCTCTTTTGTAATCTTTATTGACGAGATTTATAATTTCATAAATGTCACGTTCATGCTGTTGTGCAATCATCATAAATTCGTTTGCAATAGCAAAGTTAATGTAACGATACATGTTGCAGTAGAGTTTTGCAAGCTCTGCAGAGCGTGCATCAGTGTGAATTGCTTGCGGCGTTAATCTTTTGAATAATTCTTCTGCTTTTTCAGCGCTTTGTTTATCAAGAGTACCTATTATTTGTGGAATAAGTGGTATTTCTTCAAGTGATTTACCTTCTGCAATACGTTCTGGACAAAATGCGAGAAATATATCTTCTCCTACTTTAAAAGTAGTATTTGCTTCAAGATATCGTTTGATGTACTCAGTAGTGCCAGGAGAAACTGTACTTCGAAGAATAATTAGCTGCCCTTGTTTAAGACTATGAACAATGTTTCTAATGACTGCTTCTATTTGGTTAAATATAGGATTAAGATGTTCATCAACAGGTGTTCCCAAAGTAAGGATAACAACATCAGAATTTTCTATTGCATGAGAAAAGTCAGTCGTCGCAATAAAATTTTTGCCGCACCATTTTTCAAGGAGTACATCTGCTCCCTCTTCAATAAAAGGCATTTTGCTGCTGTTGACAAGCAATACTTTGTTTTTGTCAACATCAACACCGTACACAAAGCAGTTTTTTTCTGCAAACGCTAATGCTAATGGCAATCCAACTCTGCCAATGCCTATAATGCTAATTCTTGTTTGTTCTGTCATTTTCTCATCACCACTTTTAATGCACTTGCGGGAAATATGCGTGCAGGAGTTTTTTCATACCATTCTGGAGAAAGATTCGCAAAAAGTTCTACAATATAATTATGCCAATTCAAGGGATGCAATCCTTTTTCAAATAAAAGTATTTTCTTTATTTTTTTAAAACAAAAAGAAAAGCACCTTCCGTCTTTTTTATAGCGCCATGTTCCTTCAACAAAGAAATCAAAAGAATCAACAGCAAATGTGCGGGTGTGTTGAGGATGTGCCCATGCATCATGAGACGTAAAATGTGGAACAGTAATAATCAATTTTGCTCCATGCTTCATAATTCTGTGCAGCTCTTGCATAATTGCAGGGATGTCTTGCAAATGTTCAAGAACATTATCTGCATAAATTTCATCAAATTCATTATCTTTGAAAGGATAAGGTATACAATTAAGGTTATGAACAATATCAACCCCTAATAGTGGAACTATGTCAATATTAACATATCCTTTTAAAATATTGTCCCCGCATCCTAAGTTAAGTTTTGACATTGTTTCCACACTTTTCTGAACTTCTCTGTCATCTCTTCTTTGCTGTAATGGTTTTTTCCTATGTTTTTAAATGTTTCAGAGATTTTCTGCTTTTCTTTAAGAGGCATTGCAGCTATTCTTTCTATATGTTTTTTTATATCCTCAAGTGTATTTTCTTCAATAATCAAAGGCTTACAAACATTCTTAACAATAGCATTATGGCCAGCATTATTATTTGTGATAACAACTAATCCTGCAGTCATTGCTTCAAGAAGAGTGATAGGACCAGTTTCATATTTAGGAAGATGGATATAATACGTTGCTTGTGTGTAATATTCAGTTATGTCTTGGACAAAGTCAAGAATAGTAATGTTTTTATTTGCCTTATTTTTCAACTGAGCAGTATTCTTTCCAATAATGATTAAAGAATATTCAGGCATATTATTAAACAATGCAATAAGAGGTTCAATATTTTTGTGATCATAAGGAGGCCTATATTCTCCAATGAACAAAAATGTCTTTGTTTTCAAGTTTTGCTTTATTTTTTCTAATGCTTTTTTGTCTTCAACATATGATTCACAAACATAAACAGGAACAGAAGTCCATTGTTGAGCATCTTTTTTTGCCATTTCTGATTCAACAATAATTGCATCCATATGTTTTATGAACCAAAGAAGAATTTTCCTTTTAAGTATGTTTGTAGTCCAAAGATACGCCTGTGTTTTTTCTCCAAATAATCCATCATTACCTCTAAAAATAATTGTAATTTTTTTCCCAAGCATGCGTTTTGTTATAGGCACAAGCATAGACATAGCAGATTCAACAAAATAAGAATCATACGTTGGAGTTATCAATCCTTTCCATAGTGCACTTATTGGACATCTTATTCTTATTGGAACTGCTCCTAATGCATTTGCGTAATGCTGTGAAACAGGATGACATGTATTTTTGTAGACAAACCCAATCATTTCAACATCCCTTTTATTTTTGATATGACTTCATCAATAGTAATCTTCTTCATGCATTCTTGCGCATAATCATGAGGTTCATTGTTGTGATTAAACTGATATTTTTTTGGACATTCACTGTAAGAACTGCATATCTCAAGATTATTTGCGCCACTCACAAGAATATCTGGGTCTGTAACGCCGAACAATGCAACTGTTTTTGTCTGCATTGCTATTGCAATATGTAACAATCCAGAATCTGTTGTAATAAACAACTGAGAGTGTTTCAGTACAGCTGCTGTTTGCTTCAGAGTCAATTGACCTGTTTTATTAATAACTCTCTTGTTGTTTATTATTTTTTCAATAATTTTGCTCTGCGCAACATCATGAGGACCTCCAAGAATAACTAAATATCCTTTCCATGTCTTCAATAATTGCTGAATCAGTTCAACCCAACGCTCTTGCGGCCAGTTTTTAGATTTCCATGTTGCAAATGGATTAATTGCAATACTATTTTTGAGTTTTGCATCTGTTAGTTTTTCTGTAATCTCAAGAGATAAATCTGCTTCATCATACTCTTCTAATTGCAATTGCAGAGCAATATGTTTTGCATTTTCACGAATATCCCATGTGTGAGGCATATCAGGCACAGTAAGATTATTAGATGTTGCAACAGTGCCATACAAGTTTCCCAGTTTATATTCTGCATTGCTGAATAAAGTTAACAACGCACTATGTTGTGCAGGAAATAAATTAATGACAATATCATAACGCTCAGTTCTAATTTTTTTCAACATCTGGATAAAATCAATATTGAAAATCCCTTCTTTATTTCTCTTAAAGATTTTCGTTATGCGAAAATCCTGTTCAAGCAGCTCGCCGTTGTTTTTGTAACACAAATAATCAATCTGCGCGTCTGGCCATTTTTCTTTTAATGCACGTAAAAAAGCAGTAGTCATAACAATATCTCCAATACCTTGAAGATTAATAAGAAGAATTTTCTGAACAGCAAATGTATCTATGGGTTTTGTTTTTCTTAAGTAACTAGTACTATTTATTGCAAAACAAATACAATTACATATTATTTTTGCTGTCTTTTTTAAATAATTCCATATCATAATCTCACTCTTCAATAGTATATCCTAGGTCATTGTGTGCCCAACTCATAGGCCGTTTATTGGATTGCATGAATTCTTTTATAGTGTGAATAAATTTTTCAGCAACTTTTTCCCCGTATATCTCTTGTTGTTTTGTCATTTCTTTAAGAAGTGCATCATTCGAGCAAACAGCATCAACTGTTTTTGCAAAAAATCCTGCTGTAATTGGCGGTGCAAGAACATTATTCTTAACCTGCATAATAGTCTCTGGCCTATCTGTATTAAATCTGACAGTAATGCATGGCTTGTGAAGGAGATTCATATCTTCCTGCACTCCGCCAGAATCAGTCAATGCTGTTCTGCAATGTTTTGATTGATAAAATTCAAGAACATTCGCAAATTCAGGCCATAATGGAGTATACAAAAAATTTTTATTCTGTTTTAATTTTTCAAAAATAGGCATTAAATGATATTTTTCCATAGAATCTTTTGTTGTATTCATCTCAACAAAACAAACCTTATGGCCTTTTTCCACAAGTGCTTTAATTCCTTTGACAATTGCTTCTGTTCTCCCTTTTACTTGATTTTCCTTTCTATGAATATCTACCCTAATCCATTCATCGTGTTCAAGCTGAGGATATGTCTCAAAAATGCTCTTTGTCGGTTTCTCATGCTTTTTTGCTTCCAATGCCTCTACAACAACACCGCCTGTTGTCCAGATTTTATTTTCAGGATGGCCTTCTCGAAGCAAATGCTGTTTGTTTAATTCCAACGGTGCAAATAAAAACTCACAGCTTTTTGATGCAACATAAGTATCCCATTGTTCTGGAAAAGGTTCATTAGTTTGCAGATGCCATTTGTCAGTAAATTGGCGCTGGATAAATGTCTCTGCATCAACAGAAAGTGCATCTCGCATAATAGCAGGACTCATAGAACGAAGCCCAGCTTCATTATGAATTGCTTTTTCTTGTCGTGTAAACATCCATGCAGTGGAAACTGTTGCAGTAAGAATAGTATCACCTAGAACAACAGGTATCGCAGTAACTGTTGGCCACTTTTCTTTCAAATACGTTGCAAACCACGCTGTTTTTGTAATAAGTTCAGCAGATTTTTGCGCTAGCCCTCCCCTAATATTAAAGTCAACAGCAATTTTTCCTGCATAATCTAATTCTTTTTCTCCATATGTCAAAGAACCATCATAATGCTGATTTGAGTTAAGAATAATGTGCGGAATGTCTGCTTTTTCTGCTTCAACAACTGAACCATAAAATTTGTAAAAGCAGGGCTTTGTTCCAATAACAAAAATAAGAACCCATTGTTTTGTTTTTGCAGCTTCTTCCATTGTCTTTTGAATGAGTTCTTCATGAAGAGTTATAGGAAGATACTGAGGATTTGCATTCACTTCTTTTACTTGCTTCATTATTTCACCAATATTTTCTTTGCAGAATAAATAATATCTTCAGGCATGATTCTATCAATGCAACTTGGTTTTTCTTCTGTGGTTTGTTTGTAACAGCATAAACAACTGCTTTCTTTGTAAATCTTTTCTCCTAAACCAAACATCTCAATTTCCCAGGGAGATGTAGGGCCAAAAAATGCAAGAGTCTGTTTTCCCAGAGCAAGTGCAAGATGCAATGCAAGAGTGTCTGCTGTAATAACTAAATCGCAAACATGGAGAATGCTTGCAAATTCTCGTATAGAATGTGTCGGTGATATAACAATCACATTATTGCTTGGACATAAAGATTTGATTTTCTGATTCCTCTCAACCTCATCAAATCCGCCAAGAATAAGGACTTTTGCAGATTTTGCAAGTTCATTGCAGATTTCAGCTGTTTTCTCTATACTCATTGATTTGAGAAGCCATCGGCTTGCTGCTCCTGTGTTTATGCCAACAATTTTTTCTTGAGAATGTATTGCATACTGTGCAAGAATCTGCTGACCATACTGAAGTTCATCAAGAGTAAGAGTAAGAATAGGTTGTGTATTGCAACCAGTGATATCAAACATTTCTGCATAAATTTCCTGAAAGGTTTTTCTATTTAATTTCTTCAGTTCATCTGCTTTTGTCTTGCCGCCTTTTTCCTCTGACCGCAAAAGTCCCATGCCAAACCATGCATCAACATCTTTTGTGTATGTTCTTGTTCCATCAGCAGTGCAGTATGCGCCTTGCAATCTTTTTGTTTTAAGCTGTGCTGCAAATGCACAAACCTCTTGCTCATCATCTAATGAAATAACCAAATCAAATTCTTGAAAAAGAAGAGGAGTATGATTTCCCCATGCAATAATTGTATCAATAGAAGAATTGTTAAGCAAAATATCAACTGCACTTTTTTTTGTAAGCCAAGTAAGAGAACAAGAAGGATATTTCTCTTTCAAGCCTCGTGCAACAAAAGTAGTCCTCAAAACATCCCCCAATGCACCTAATTTGATAATTAATATTTTCATGTTTTGTTTATTCTCCATTTTTTCGGTTTAATGCTTCAGGATGCTGTAATAAATAGCGTACAGTTTTTCGGATTCCTTCTTCAATAGATGTCTTTGGTTGCCAGCCAAGGGTTTGTAATTTCGTGATATCTAAATGCACGAGCGGACTATCTCCTTTCCAACCACGAACCCCTCCTGTGCATCTGTACTGCACGTTTTTCAATCCCATTTCTTCACAAATAATATCTGCCAGTTTCAAGACGTTCATAAATTCTGTATGACCTAAATTAAATATATTTTTTTGAGATTTGAAATTTTGAATGGCAAAAAAAATACCCTCAACACCATCTCCAACATACAAGTAGGATTTTTTTTGATTTCCATCTCCAAGCACTTCTAATTCTTTTGGATTTTCTTTGAGTTTTTTGACAAAATCAAAAATAACTCCATGCGTATAGCGCTCTCCTATCCATGAAACAAATCGAAAGATAAAGCATTGCATCTCATAATATTCACAATATGCTTGTATCATTGCCTCTCCTGCTAATTTGCTTGCACCATATAATGAGGTTTGAATTAAAGGACAATTCTCAGGAGTAGGAAACTGTTCAGGTTCTCCATAGACAGTTGCAGAACTGGAAAATGCAATTTGTTTAATGTTGTTAATGCGCATTGCTTCAAGAACATTCCACGTTGCAAGCGTGTTTTGTTCAAGATCGACTTTTGTTTTTGTTATTCCTCCTCGAACATCTGCATTTGCCTGCAGGTGAAAAACAAAATCATGCCCTTTCATTGCATTGATTAATGCCTCTGCATCAAGAACATCTCCTCTAAATAACGTAAAATGATAATTATCCATGTTATGCTGAATAAACAAAATTTTCCCAGTGCATAAATTATCATACACAGTAACTTCGTGTCCTTCTTGTAATAATCTATCTACAATATGACTTCCGATAAATCCAGCTCCACCTGTAACAAAAAATTTCATGAGTTTTCACCATAATGTTTAATGAATTCTACTGCATCGTATAAGTTGTCTGCAACATAATCTGGTGTAATAGTATCGCCATCTCCGCCTTTTCCGCCAAAACCTGTCTTGACAAGAATCCCTTTCATGCCAACACGTTGTCCAGCATTAATATCCCGACGCATATCTCCTATTGTCCAACACTGTTCAGGATTAAGATGAAAATCCTTTATTGCCTGTTCAAACAATGCAGTGTTTGGCTTTCGGCACTGACATTCTATGTTATAAGGCGGAATACCCTTTGTAGGATGATGAGGACAAAAATATTCTGCTGCAATAGTAATCCCTTTTTCGTTAAGCAAGGAATGAATATGGTCGCGAAAGACAAAATAATCCTGCTCTGTGTACAACCCCCTGCCTATTCCTGCTTGAGAAGTAATAATGATTATCTTTGTCTTCTTGTCAATATACTGCAATGCTTCAATGACTTGCGGATAAAATTCAAGGTCTTCAATCTGGTGCACAAACCCTGTATCGACAATTAATGTGCCGTCTCTATCAAACAGTATTGCTTCTGGTACCATTTCTTTCACGTTTTTTTTCATAA
>Ga0233425_10002921_pt1 | contig 32322 bp, 19 predicted proteins | sample Watercolumn_Towu_2_FD_181712 | JGI IMG/M metagenome (GOLD analysis project Ga0233425, IMG submission 181712) | Freshwater microbial communities from Lake Towuti, South Sulawesi, Indonesia - Watercolumn_Towuti2014_140_MG | ecosystem: Environmental > Aquatic > Freshwater > Lake | place... | reverse complement strand
CGGATGTGCTCAAGCTGGACAGCTCCAAGTCCAGCATCCGCCGAAAACGATACCGAGCCAGCCTCAATGATGACTTCCGGCTTCAGGTCCTCGCTACTTCTCGGTAATTCGTGCGGTTGCCCTGGCCTGGAACAGCAGTTCTTCGTCGATGAGGGAGTACACGCCGGCCTGCTGGCCGGCCAGCCGCCGGGCATGATCGTTGGCCAGCCGCACCGAGCGGTGGGCCGCCTGCACCGAGGCGCCCAGCATCAGCCCGACCGAGGCCAGCGCCATGAGGAACAGATGCAGGAAGGCGAAGCTCTCGCGGAAGCTGGGGCGCACGAAGGGGCCCTGGCCGTGGGCGGTGGCATAGACCGCCAGCGCCGCGATGACCAGCAGGATCTGGCACAGCACGGTGAGGGGGAAGCGCAGCGCGACCCAGACCAGGAACGGCAGGGCGCCGAACGACAGCGGCGCCACCTGGGGGCCGGCCGAGAAAAAGAACAGCCCCCAGAACAGCACCACGAACACCGACCCCATCAGCCCGGACTCCGCCCAGGCCGTGGGCGTGCGGGGCAGCGGCGGTGCCTGGGGCAGGGTCAGCAGCGCGGGGGCGACCACCAGCACGCCCATGGCGTCGCCGCCCCACCACACCACCCAGATGTAGATCAGCTGGGTCAGGCTGGTGCCGCCGTGGGTCCACAGGGTGAAGGTGCCGGCGCTGGCGCTGAGCATGGGGGCGAACAGCACCGCCACGGCGAGGAAGCGCGAGACCGTGGATGGGTCGCGGAACAGGTCGATGGTTCCCTCGCGCCGCAACATGTGGCAGGCCACCAGTGCCGGCAGGGTGTTGCCGACGGCGACCGGAAGGCTGTAGGCGAAGCTGCCGGCGATGGTCAGGTTGACCAGAAATGCGCCCAGCGCGGTGCCTGCCACCGCCGGGGAACCGAACCGCCACACTGCGGCAAAGGCAATCCCGCTGGACGGCCAGATCAGGGTGACCGAACTGCCCACGTAGGGAAAATGCAGGCCCAGCTTGCCGCCGAGGAAATACAGCAGGGCGACGCCCAGAGCGACGCCCAAGCTGCGGATGCTGAACGGCCGGGTCGCAGGCATGGGTTACGACCGGTTCGGGAAGCGGGCGGCTACTGGCGCCAGGGCCGTGGCCCGTCGGGAGTGCATGAGCGAAAACTCTGGAATGAGGCAAAAGGTTGGATAACTATAGCCGAGACGGGCACACACCGGCGTCTCCCCGGCTTGGGCTACCCGGCGCATCCGGCCCTCGGCTAGAATCTGAGCATGCGTGGTTGGCGCATCCCCAGGGGTGTCTGGAGGCGGTTAGGAACCGCCCCGCCCCTCTTCAACAACGTTCCCGCCCGGCATGCCCCGTCGGCACGCGCGGCCGGAATCGCTCCACGCCAGGCTATAACACAGGCCCACCGAGCCGTCCAGCGACGCGATGATGTTTCGTGGTCCGTTCGAACGGTTAGGGGCCTTCCCGATCCCGGAGGTTGCAGAGTGTTCCCATGAATGCCTCAGGTCTCAGTATGCGGCGGGTCGCCTGCCGGCGTATCGGCTGGCTGGCGGCCTTGCTGTTGGCGGGGTTCGGCGCCGCGGCCGAGCCGCTGGCGCTGAGCCCGCAGGAGCAAGCTTGGATCGACTCCCACCCCACCCTCGTCCTGGGCAGCGTTCCTGCCTGGCCCCCCCTGGTCCAGCTGGACCGCCGCGGCAGATTGGCGGGGGTCGCCGGCGACTATGTCGCGCGGATCGAGGACAAGCTCGGCATCCGCTTCCGGCGGATCTACGGCCCCGAGTGGGCGGCAATCCTGGATGGGGCCAGGGAGCGCCGCATCGACGCCATCGCCATCCTGGGCCGAACCCCGGCGCGGGACGGCTATCTGATTTTCACCGAGGGCCTGCTGGAGCTGCCCTACGCCATCATCACCCGCATCGGCCACCCGCCCGTGGCCGGGATCGCCGGCCTGGCCGGGAAGTCGGTGGCGGTGGCGCGGGGGTTCGTGTCCCACGAATGGCTGGCGTCCGACTATCCGGAGCTGTCCCTGGTCGTCAAGCCCGATACCGAGGCGGCGCTGACCGCAGTGGCGCTGGGGGAAGCCGAAGCCTATGCGGGCGATGTCGCCTCGGCCGGCTATCTCATCGAGCGGGCCAAGCTGGGCGGGCTGATGGTTGCCGCCGACGCGGGCCACACCAATCTGCTGCGGATCGCGGTTCGCAGCGACTGGCCGGAGCTGGCCCGGATCCTCGACAAGGCGATCGCCGCGATTTCGCCGGAGGAGCACCGCGCGATCCGGGAGCGCTGGCTGCGGCTGCAGCAGCCGGGGCTGTCGCGGAAGGTGGGGGCGGAACTGGCTGCGATCTCGGTGGCGGCGGTGCTGGCGGTGCTGTTGCTGAGCCATCGGCGGCTCCGCAAGGCTTACGCGTCGGTGGGCCGGATGGTCCGGGAACGCACCACGGAGCTGGAGCAGGCCAGCGCGAGGCTGCGCAAGTCGGAGGAACGCTACCGGGCGATCTTCGCCGATTCCAAGGTGCCCATGCTGTTGATCGACCCGGCCGACGGGGCCATCGTCGAAGCCAACGCCGCCGCCTGCGGCTATTACGGATATTCCGCCGAACGGCTCCGCGCCATGCGAATCAGCCAGATCAACACGCTGTCGCCGGAGCAGGTCAAGATCGAGATGGGCCGGGCCGATGCGGAGCAGCGCAACCACTTCCTGTTCCGCCACCGCCTCGCCGGCGGCGAGATCCGTGACGTCGAGGTTCACTCCGGTCCCCTGGAAATCGACGGACGCCACCTGCTGTATTCCATCGTCCATGACATCACCGATCAGCGCCGCGCCGAATCCCGCGACAAGCTGCGCAGCGACATCCTGGAGAAGCTGGCACAGGGGCTGGATTTGCCGCTGTTGCTGGATGCCATCGTGAGTGGCATCGAGGCGGCCCAGCCGGGCTTGCTGGCCGCGATCCTGCTGGAGGACGACGAAGGCAGGCTCTGCGTCGGGGCGGCGCCGACCTTGCCCTGTGCGGTCTGTTCCGCCCTGGCCGGGCCGCGGGCCACCTGCGGATTGGCCGATGCCGGGCGGGAGCCGGTCTATGTCGCCGATGTCCGGGTTCATCCCGCCTGGCAGTCCTGCCGTGACGCGGTGGCGCGGGCCGGCGTGGTCGCCTGCTGGTCCCAGCCGATCCATGACAGCCAGGGCAACAACCTGGCCTGTCTCGGCGTATTCTCGCCCCAGCCGGCTCTGCCCAGCGGTGACGACCTCGCCACTCTCCGCCATGCCGCCAGCCTGGCCGGTGTCGCAATCGAGCGCAAACGGGCGGAGAAGCGGCTGCGGATGGCGATGCGCGCGCTGGAAACCACCGGCGAGAGCGTCTACTGGCTGGATGTGGAAGGACACATCCTTTACGTCAATCCGGCGGCCGAGCGGGAACTCGGCTATAGCGCCGAGGAGCTCAAGCGGATGCGGGTTTCCGATTTCGATCCCAACGTGCCGCCGGAGGTCTGGGGCGAGGAAGGGGAGCTGATTCGCCATGCGCGGGTCCACGGTCTGCGCGGCTTCGCCACCCAGCATCGGCACCGGGATGGGCATCTGATCCCGGTGAAGGTGGATTCGGACCACTTCCTGTACGATGGCCGGCTCTACTCCATGGCCATCTGCCGCGACGTCAGCGCGAGGCTGGCGGCGGAGGCTGCGCTGCGCAAGTCCGAGGCCAAGTTTTCCGCCATCTTCGGCCTCAGCCCCGATCCCATCGCGGTGTCCCGCCTCGCGGACGGACTGCTGCTGGATGTCAACCCCGGCTTCCGCGACTATTTCGGGCGCGATGCCGGCGCCGTGATCGGGTCGAAGGGCCCGCCGAAAGATCCGGCCATTTGGGTCAGTGTCGAGGATTTCGTGCGGTGGCAGGACTTGCTCGACAAGAACGGGGAGATCATCGGCTTCGAGTCGCCGGTTCGCGACAAGGCCGGCGACATCGCCACCATGCTGATTTCCGCCAAGGTCTTTGCGATGGACGGGGAACGCTGCGTGGTCTCCAACTGGCACGACATCACCGGGAGGAAGCGCTACGAGCAGCATCTGGAAGAGATCGCCCACCACGACACGCTGACCGGGCTCCCCAACCGGCTGCTGCTGGGTGACCGGCTGCGCCAGGGGATTTCCCGGAGCCGCCGCCGCGGCACCCAGGTCGCGGTCTGTTATCTCGACCTGGACGGTTTCAAGGCCGTCAACGACAGCGCCGGCCACCAAGTCGGCGACCGGGTGCTGGTGGAGGCCGCCGACCGGCTGGCGGCGACGGTGCGGGGCGGCGATACCGTGGCGCGGCTCGGCGGCGACGAATTCGTCATCCTGCTGCTGGAGCTGGCCGGCAAGGAGGAGTGCGTGGCCGTGCTGGAGCGGGTATTGCGGCGCATCGCCGCGCCCTATGCGCTCGGCGGCCGGGAGTGGAGCGGGATTTCGGCCAGCATCGGGGTGACCTTGTTTCCCGCCGATCCGGCCGATCCCGACACCCTGATCCGCCATGCCGACCATGCCATGTACGCCGCCAAGCAGGCCGGCCGCAACTGCTTTCGGTGGTACGATGGCCTATAGGGTGTCGCGCCTTGGCGGGGGACTCGCGCCGGGGGAGATCGATTCCTCCGCTCAGCGCCGGCGGCTGCCGCCGCCCAGCAACGAACCCAGGATCCCGCGGGCGATCTCGCGTCCCACCTGGGAGGCGATGGAACGGGCGGCGCTCTTGGCCACGGTTTCCATCAGGCTGTCGCTGCGGCGGCCGCGGCCCACCAGAACGTCGCCCAGCCCGCCCAGCACCGTCTCGCCGAGGCCGCCCCCGTCCGGTGCGGGCCGGGGCGCGCCGGACGGGGGCGGGGGCGGCGAATCGGGAGCGGGCGTCGACTCCACCCGGCCGCGCAGCATTTCGTAGGCGGATTCGCGGTCGACGGCGGCCTGGTAATGGCCGGCGAGCACCGACGACGCCAAGATGGCCTGGCGTTCCTCGCCGGTCAAGGGGCCGATACGGGTCGAGGGCGGAATCACATGGGCCCGCTCGACGATCCCCGGCGTGCCCTTGGCATCCAGCAGGGATACCAGGGCCTCGCCCACCTCCAGCTCGCCGATCGCCTTTTCGACGTCCAGCTCGGGGTTGCTGCGCAGGGTTTCCGCGGCGACTTTCACCGCCTTCTGGTCGCGCGGCGTGAAGGCCCGCAGGGCGTGCTGGATGCGGTTGCCCAGCTGGCCCAGCACGGTGTCGGGGATATCCGCCGGGTTCTGGGTGACGAAATAGACGCCGACCCCCTTGGAGCGGATCAGCCGCACCACCTGCTCGATCCGGTCCAGCAGGGGCTTGGGCGCATCGGCGAACAACAGGTGGGCCTCGTCGAAGAAGAACACCAGCTTAGGTCTCTCCAGGTCGCCCACTTCCGGCAGGTTCTCGAACAATTCGCCCAGCAGCCACAGCAGAAAGGTGGCGTAGACCGCCGGAGCATTCAGCAGCCGGTCGGCGGCCAGGATGTTGATCACGCCGTGGCCGCGGCCGTCGGTCTGCAGCAGGTCGTCGATGTCGAGCATGGGTTCGCCGAACAGACATTCGGCGCCCTGGGTTTCCAGCGCCACCAGGCCGCGCTGGATCGCCCCCACGCTGGCGGCGGAGATGTTGCCGTAATCGGTCCGGAAATCCGCCGCGTGCTCCCCCACGTGCTGCAGCATGGCGCGCAGGTCCTTCAGATCGAGCAGCAGCAGGCCGCCGTCGTCGGCGATCTTGAACACCAGCTGCAGCACCCCGGCCTGGACCTCGTTGAGGTTCAGCATCCGCCCCAGCAGCAGCGGACCCAGGTCCGACAGCGTGACCCGCGCCGGATGGCCGGCCTGGCCGAACACGTCCCAGAACTCCACCGGAGCCGCCTCGAAGGGGAAATCCGCCAGCCCCAGCAAGTCCAGCCGGGCCTCCAGCTTCGGGCTCGCCGCACCGGCCGCCGCGAGACCGGACAGATCGCCCTTGACGTCGGCCATGAACACCGGCACCCCGATGCGCGAGAATTGCTGGGCCAGCGCCTGCAGGGTGACGGTCTTGCCGGTGCCGGTGGCCCCGGTGATGAGGCCGTGGCGGTTGGCCAGGGCCGGCAGCAGGGCGAGTTCGGCGGCGGCGTTCCTGGCGATGATCAGGGGTTCGGACATGGGGCGGGGCTCCGGGGCATGAGGGGTGATGGCGGGCATTGTAAGGCGGAATCCCCGTTCGGCGGGCCAGCTCGGAATGAACCGGTGTGGTCCGGGCAGTTCACGGCGGGGGCGCGGCGAAGCGATCGGCGTCGGGCGTGGTTAACTCAACTTTGTCGAATTCGCTGGCAGCGATCCGATGTCGTTTCTCTACCTCCCCTGCAGCCGCGCTGAGCACCGCAGCTTGTCAAGCGGATCAGCCCGCAGGGGCGCGGCAGGGATGCCGCGCGTCGGCGGAGGGGCAGGAGCTCCTTCCGCCGACCCCGCTTGGCAAGCGAGGAGCGCAAGGGGTGAGCCGACAGGCGAACGGGCAAACCAAGGATGGTTTGCACCGGGCTTGCAAGCGGAGCAGGACTGCGCAGCGCTGCAAGTCGCGGCTGGGGGTGGCCTTTCTTTTGGATACTGCTGTTTTGCGGCTTTCCTGCCGCAAACCCTTCGGGCGCCCTCCGGGCGACCAAATCTGCTCCCGGCAGATTTGTCTTTGGCCACACAAAGAAAAGTATCTCGGCCGTGGGTCCGAGAACCCACATTCACTTAGCCATCGCGCAGCGATTCAAAACCGGACCGGTTGCCGCGGTCGGCGGATCACAATCTAACAAAGCACAGTTAATGCCGTTCGGCAGCGCCGGCCTCACAGCCTGCCCAGGCGAACCTCGTTGAGATACCAGATCGCGCCGGCCAGGGCGGCGGCGGTGAGCACGGCGAGGCTGATCTTGATCCAGGAATAGGGCCGTTCGCCCTGGACCTCCCCGCTGCGGGCGTTGATCACGAAACGGTAGACCTTGCCGGAGTAGCGGTAAGCGCTGATCCAGATCGGCAACAAAAGGTGCTTGAAGCTGACGGCCTGATATCCGGTGTTCACCGAATGGATGCGCTGGTGATTGCCGCCGATGTCGGCACAGATGCGCCGGCGGATCACGCTGTCCATGAAGGTGCGGGCTTCGTCGAAGCCCTGTTCCAGGCCCACCTGGTAAGTCTCTGCGCGGAAGCCCTCCAGGAAGCTCTCGTCATAGGGGGTGAGGTTGTGAAGATCCCAGGGTTCCAGCGCCTGGGTCTGCTCGTGCGGCAAGGCCTTGCTGGCCACCACCAGGACGTCGTCGAAACGGTGGCCGACACTGCCGGACACGGAGGTCCACTGGGTGTGGGTGCGGGTCTGCTCGACGGTCTTGCCGTCCACCGTTTCGGTGTAGCGCTCGGTGTAGTCATCGCCGCGCTCGCCGGTGTAAAAGGAGAGGGTATCGGCGTCGTAGGTCCAGTACGGCACGTAGACGCCGTTGAGCTTGCCGGCGTTGTCGGCGTGGAGCTTGAGCGTGCCGGGGGCGAACCAGAGCCCGGCGAGCCAGCGGCGGAAGGCCTGCCGGGCCGCAGTCCGGTCGATCTTGAAGGGCAGCAGGTAGCGCGGCTTGATGAGGGTCGAGGTCGCGCGGTTCTCGACCACCAGAGGCGTGTCGCAGTAGGGACAGCGGTCGGCGCTCAGGTTGGGCCTCAGGGTGGAGTTGGCGCCGCAGGACGGGCACTTGATGGTGTGGACCTGCTGCTTCTGCTCCTCGGACAGGTCGGTTTCCGACAGGAACCGGCGGTAGTCGGTCTCCTCGACCGCCGCGGGCTGTTGCGCCGACTGGATGATCTGTTCGGCCCCGCAATATTCGCAGACCAGCTTGGATGTGCCGGGGGCATAACTGAGCCGGGCGCCGCACTGGTGGCACGGGTGCTGGCCGGGGGAAGGGGATGGGGTTTCGTTCACCGGCGGCTCCTTAGGGATGTGGCTGTGCAACTCCAGGATTCATGGGTGGGGGCAATTCTAATCGCCCGAGGCGAATGAATTCGCCCCTGCAATACCGACTGGGATGGTTGCGCCGGTCCTACCGGACGGGCGGCAGGGGCGGCGGCATGGCCGCGAAGGCGGGCTGCAATTCCGCCACGGTCTGGGCTTCGCTCCAGGATGCCATGCCCGGCTTCCACACCAGGGTGTCGCGCTGGACCTGGCCCTCGGCGATCTGTTGGTTCAGCTGCTCCAGGGGGTAGGGTCCTTCCTGTTTCCCTTTGACGGCGACGAAGAACTGCACCGCTGCCGGCGGCAAGGGAGGCGGAACGGCGGCAGCCGCCGGCGCTGCGGCGAGGCCGGGCGCGAAGGCTCCTGCGACCACCTGGCCCATGGCGATCCCCGCGCCCATGCCGACCCCGAGGCCGGCGGTTCCCCCCGGGTTGGCGGCGGCCTGCTCGATGCTTTGGGCGGCCTTGAACTGTGCCAGCTTCTGCATATCGATCTTGCCGAGCCGGCTGTATTCGAAGATTTCCTTCTTGAGCTCATCCGGCATCGACACGTTTTCCACCAGGAAACGGGACAGCTTGAGTCCGTAAGCCGCCAGATCCCCGGTGAGCCTTTCCTGGCTCAGCGCGGACAGCTCCTCGAGATTGGCCGCGAACTTCTCGACGGGGATGCCGCCTTCGCCGACCGCGTCGGAGAACTTGGTGACGATCAGGCTGCGCAGCTGGCCGCCGATCTCGTCGGTGGAGAACTGGGCGTCGGTGCCGGCGATCTCCTTCAGGAACAGGCTCGCGTCATCGACGCGGAAGGCGTAGGTGCCGAAAGCCCGCAGCTCGATCATCCCGAAGCGGGAGTCGTCGACGATGATGGGGTTCTTGGTGCCCCACTTCTGATCGGTGAATTGGCGGGTGCTGACGAAGTAGACATCGGCCTTGAAGGGGCTGTTGAAGCCGTATTTCCAGCCGCGCAGGGTGGATAGGACGGGCATGTTCTGGGTGTCCAGGGTGTACATGCCCGGCGGGTAGGCGTCGGCGATCCTGCCCTCGTTCATGAACACCGCGACCTGCGATTCCCGCACGGTGAGCTTGGCGCCCATCTTGATCTCGTTCTGATAGCGCGGAAACCGCCACACCAGAATGTCGTTGGAGCTGTCCTGCCATTCGATGATGTCGATGAATTCGCCGGTCAATTTGTCCAGGATGCCCATGATTGCCTCCTTCGGTGAACTGCAAGGAACCCGCCGGCGCGAGCGGCGGGATGAGGGGAGCGGCCTGGGATGCCGGTTCCGCAGTGCAGAGTATAGGAAGTTAGCCGGCGTCGCGTCACCGGCGGCGCCTGGCCGGCCGGTTTTAGCCGCTGCTCTCTGCCGCCGGTGCGCCGATCCAGTAAGCGAACTCCGGGGCGGTGAAGGCCTCGGCTTCCATCTCCGGCTCGGCGTCCAGCAGGTCGGGCTGGAGGATGCCGGCGGGCATCACCCGGATGTCGTAGATTTCCTCCACCCCGGCGGTGAACTCGAACAGGCCGATGAGCGCTCCGGTCCGGGTATCCACCAGGGCCAGGCCGCACACCGGCTCGGCAGTTCCTGTCTCGATCGGCAGCCCGCCGAATACCCGCTTCTCCCGGATCTTGCACAAGCCCACGATGGCGACTTCGCCGCAGAAGCTCAAGCCACGCAGATAGCCGGGCAGGGCGGCGACCTCGGTGACGGTGGCGGCGGCCGGGTCGATCCGCAACAGCCGACCCCGCCCCGAGTCCAGCACCCACAGGGCGCCGCCGTGCCAGCGCGGTGAATGGGGCATGGAAAGTCCTTGTGCGAGGATCTCGCCGTCGGCCACCGTCATGACGATGCCGCCTTCGGCCTTGCCGGGGCGCCAGCCGCGGGGGGTGTCGCTGACGCCGAGGGCGGTGACGGCGTAGGGCAAGCCGTCGCGTAGCGCCAGCCCGTTGAGGTGGCAGCGGTCTTCCGGCGCCAGTTCGGTGATGAAGGGGGGCTGCCAGAGGGGCTCGAAGCTGTAGCGGCGGCTCGGCGTGCAGAGGCAGGAGAAGCGGGTGTTGACCACGTACAGCCGGTCATTCCCCAGGGCGATGTCGTGGGCGAAGATGTCGCCGGTGGCGTCGTCGCTCCGGTGCAGGTAGAGGGCGTCGTAGCGGGGCGACCGGTCCGGCCGGTAGTCGCCGGTCAGCAGGTCGGCATCGGCGAACCAATGGATCATGGTGCGGCTGGCCACCACCAGCTGGCCGTCTTTCAGGTCCAGCCCCATGGCGCGGCGGAAGCTGCGGGCGTGCAGGCTCACCTGGCTGCCGTTCCAGCCGACGAACATCAGCTTGCCGCCCTGGTAGGTGGTGACCGCCAGGCAGATGGGAGACCGGGCGAACCAGGCCAGAAAGCCGTCGTCGATGCGGCACCGGATGCTGACGGGTTCGGCCGGTTGCGGGGCGGCCGCGGCGTCCTGCTGGGCCGACACTGGGTTCAACGTTTGCGGGGGCGGTAGCGTTTGGCGCTGACGGCGGCTTCGGCAAGCGTGGTGGTGGAATAGCTGTACTTGTCGTAGACCTGGTTGCCGTCGGCGTCGTAGTAGTTGCAGGTCTTGCCGTAGTCGGGGTCATTGGTGCATTTGCGGCGGTTCTTGGTTTTCTTGGTCTTCTCCGCCAGGTCGTTGCGCCAGCCGACCAGCAGGTCGCCGGTTTCGTCCAGCGCCACCGAGGCCGAGCCGTCCACCACCTTCTTGCGGCCACTGACGTTGAGCGTGCCGCCCTGGCGCTTGCCGCTGGCCTTGTAGGCCTGGGCCTTCACGTCGGCGAAATAGGTGGTGGTGTCGTCGGCGCAATATTCGTAGCCGTATTCGTCCTTGGTGCATTTGCCCTTGACGGTCTTGAAGGTGGTCCGGGTCCAGCCCACCGCGAAGTTGCCGGTGTCGTGCATGGCGACCGAGGGTGCGCCGTTCTGCACCCGGTTGCGGGCCTTGCCGGAGACCGCGAAGGTCTTGTCCTCGCCCTTGCGGGTCTTGTCCTTCACCGCGCCGGTCGCGTCATAGCGGCGGACCTTGATGGAAGACGAACTGCCGTAGGTGTCGGTATAGGGGTAGTCGTAAGGTTCGTCGGGCGGCTGGCAGGTCTTCTTGCCGTAATCGTCGGTGTAACAGTAAGGCTTGTTCTTGACCTTGCGCACGGTATGCACACGGTCGTTGCGGGCTTGTTCCCAGCCGATGACGAATTCGCCGTTGCCGTCCATGGCGACCGACGGGTTGGTGTTGACCACCTCGGTGTCGGTGGTGATCCAGGGATAGGGCCCGCCGTCGGCGCCGGTTTCGCTGCTGTCGCTGCTGTCGGCGGCCACCTCCAGGCCGGTTCCGTCCTCGGTTCCTCCCGCCTGATAACGGCGGAGGGTCAAGGCCCCATCGCCGGGAGCGGCGATCACGAAACGGCCGCCGTTGGGTTCGGACGCGGCGTCGGGGGTGGGGTCCATGGCGATGCTGGGGGCAGCCGAGGCCGGGAAGGTGATCGCCAGTCCCTGCGGCTGGTCCTGGGCGTCGAATCGCTCCGCCGACCCCGTATCGGCGCCGTCGAACCAGGCCACCGCGAAATTGCCGCTACGGTCCAGGGCGACGGAGGGAGAGCTGCCGCTGTCCGCGACCGTCACATCGGGGTTGCCGGCGGGTACGCCGTCGCTGCCGCAGCCGCTGTAGCGGCGTGCCACTATGGCATTCCCGGCCTGCCACACGACCACGAAGCCGCCGCCGGCATTCATCGCCACCGAGGGCGCCTGGTCGGCGCTGTCGGCATCGATGACGAACGCCTCGCCCAGTGCCGTCCTGCCGCTGCCGTAACAGCGGCCGCCGATGCCGCCGGGGCCTCCCCAAACCACCACGAAGCCACCTTCCTGGTTTACCCCGATGCTGCGGGATGACTGCAAGGCCTCCGATTCCGCGACCACGATCGGCGCATTGCGGGCCGCGGCGGCGGGCGGGCCGTACAGGCTCAGAACCACCGCCAGGCTGATTCCGGAAAGCCGGGGAAGGGTTGCGGGCGATTTGCGGTGGGCTGGGGACAATTTCGTTGAACCAAGCCCCTTGCCCAGAGGGAGAGGGTTCCATATTTCAGCAGCATTGCGGACTGGCGGCCGTTCCTGTTGGCGATTCGGTCGGGTGCGGGTCGCGGGGTTCATGGCGGTTCCTCCCAAGGGGCATGACGGCAAGGTAGTCGGTCCGATCACAAAGTCAATGAAGCCGGGATTACGGTACCGGCAGGTTTCTGCGGGCGAGGAGCTCGCCCATCTCGGCCGCATTGAGCGGCGGGCTGAACAGATAACCCTGGATTTCGTCGCATTGCTGGGCTTTGAGGTAGCGCAGCTGGCTTTCGGTTTCCACGCCCTCGGCGATCACCATGAGCCCGAGTTCGTGGCCGAGGCTGATGATGGCGCTGGCGATGGCGGTGTTGTTGGGATCGGTGGGGATGTCGCGGGTGAAGGATTGGTCGATCTTGAGCTTGTCGATGGGCATCCGCTTCAGATAGGCCAGGGAGGAATAGCCGGTGCCGAAATCGTCGATGGACAGCTGGATGCCGATCTGCTTCAGTTCGTTGAGCCGTTTGATGCTGGCCTCGGTGCAGTCCATGATGATGCTCTCGGTCAGCTCCAGCTCCAGATAGCGGGGTTCCAGGCCGGAGCCGTGCAGTGCCTGGCGTACCGTATCGTTGAAGCTGAGCTGGCGGATTTGCACCACCGACAGGTTGACGGCCACCGGAACCGCCGGCAATCCCAGGGCGTGCCATGCCCGGTTCTGGCGGCAGGCCTCGGCCAGCACCCATTCGCCGATGGGGATCACCAACCCGGTCTCCTCGGCGATGGGAATGAAACGGCCGGGGCTGACCATGCCCATTTCGTCGTGGTGCCAGCGCAACAGCGCCTCCATGCCGGTGATGCGGCCGCTGTAGGCGTCCACCTGGGGCTGGTAGTGCAGTTCCAATTGGTTGCGCTCCAGCGCGCGCCGCAAGCTGCCCTCCAGCGACAGCCGCTCGAAGGCTTCCGCGCTCATGCTGGGGGTGAAGAAGTCGAAGTTGTTGCGGCCGTTCTGCTTGGCGCTGTACATGGCGGCGTCGGCGTTTTTCAGCAAGGTGTCGCCGTCGTGGCCGTCCTCCGGAAACAGGCTGATGCCGATGCTGGTGGTCACCGACAGCTCGTGGCCATCCACCTCGAAAGGCCGCTCCATGACGCCGAGCGCCTTGCGCGCCACGAGGCCGGCGTCGGTGGCGTCCTCCACTCCGGTCATGACGATGGCAAACTCATCCCCCGACAGCCGTGCCACGGTGTCGGAGTCGCGCAAACAGCCGGCGATGCGCTTGGACACCTGCACCAGCAGCGAATCCCCCACCGCATGGCCCAAGGAGTCGTTGATGTTCTTGAACCGGTCGAGGTCGAAGAACAGCACCGCGGCCCGGCTCCGCTGCCGTTCGGCGGTTTTCAGCACCTGCTCCAGGCGGTCCTTGAACAGGCTCCGGTTGGGCAGGCCGGTGAGCGGATCGTAGTGGGCCAGGAACTCGATGTGGCGGGTCGCTTCCTTGAATGCGCTGATGTCGGAAAAGATGGCGATGTGATGGGTGACCCTGCCGCGGCGGTCCTTGACCACGCTGATGGATAGCCATTCCGGAAAGATTTCGCCGGTCTTGCGGCAGTTCCAGATTTCCCCCTGCCAGTGGCCGGTCTGCTCGAGGGAGGCCCACAGCGCGGCGTAATAGTCGCGGTCGTGGCGGCCGGAGCCCAGGAAACTGGGATTACGGCCGAAGGCCTCTTTGCGGCTGTAGCCGGTGATGCGGCAAAAGGCCTGGTTGACCGAGACGATGTGGTTGCCGGCGTCGGTGATCAGGATGGCGTCCTGGCTGAATTCGAACACCGTGGAGGACAGCCGGAACTGTTCCTCGGCGCGGCGCTGTTCGGTGATGTCGCGCATCACCGCCCACACCTCCTGGGGCTGCCCGGCCTCGTCGCGGCGCAGGATCAGCTGCACCACCACCGGAGTCGGGGTCCGGTCGCGGCGCAGCAGTTCCACCTCGAATTCGCGGGTGAAGCCGCGCACCAGCAGTTCTTCCCGCACCACGCTCTTGAACAGGGCCACGTGTTCCGCCGCCAACAGATCGAGGAAGCTGTGGCGGCGCAGGGTGTTCAGGTCCTCTAAGCCCACCAGCCGCAGGAAGGCCTCGTTGCAGTCCAGCAGATGGGCTTCCAGCTGGATCACGCCGACGGCGCCCTCGATCGGCTCCTCGCCGTCGCAATGGTCGGCGTCGGAGATGGAAATGGCGATGTGGGACAGCTTGAACAGCAGCCGGTAGCGTTCCTCCACTTCGCGCAGGGCGGAATTGGCGCGCAGCGCGCGGGCGCTGTTGAGCAGCGCCTGTTCCAGGATTTCCGGGTCGATGGGTTTGGCGACGTACTGCTGCACCCCCAGTTCGATGGCCCGGTGGAAATAATGGGGTTCCTCGAAGGCGGTGGTGATGATGATGGGGGTCTGGGGACTGCTGGCGCGGATCACCTCGCACATCTTGAGTCCGCCCATCACCGGCATCAGGATGTCGGTGACCACGATGTCGGGCTGGCGCCGGTCCATGGCATCCAGTCCCTTGCGGCCGTTGGTGGCGGTGAACACCTCGCCGCAGCGGCGCTTGAGGAACTGTTCCAGCTGCTCGCGGATGCCGTCCTCGTCCTCCACGTACAGCACCTTGAGGGTCTTCAGATAGACCCGGTCGTTCTGCCGCAGGATGTCGATGGTGGGCGTCATGATGGGGGCTCCGTCTCGCTCCATTCCCCGCTGTCGGTGTCGGGCAGGGGCGTGATGATGGTGAATTCGGCGCCGTCCTCGGCATTGCGTCCGTCGATCCGGCCGTGCAGGCTGTTTTCGATGATCATGCTGGACATGTAGAGGCCGATGCCGGTTCCCCCCTCCTTGGTGGAAAAATAGGGATCGAAGATGTGGGGCAGGGCGTCTTTGGCGATGCCGCCGCCGTTGTCGGTGACGCGGACCCGTGCCCAGATACGGTCCCGATCCACCCGGATGCAGATTTTTCCGCGCTCCGGCCTTCTCTGCAGGATGGCTTCCTTGGCGTTGGTCAGCAGGTTCAGCAGCACCTGGGCATATTCGCCGCAGACGCCGAACAGCCGGATGTCGCCTTCGGTCTCCACCTCCAGCAGGATGCCGTGGGCATCCAGACCGGCCCGTACCAGTCCGCAGGCATCGTCCACCGCCTGGTTGAGGCTGAACCATTCGCGCGGCTTGTTGGGGCTGAAGAAGTTGCGGAAGTCGTCGATGGTCTGCGACATCCGCACGATGAAGCGGCGGCCGTCCGCCACCTGGCTCAGCAGATACTCAGGCGTCAGTTCGCCGTATTCCTGGGCGTCCTTGAGATTGCCGAGCACCAGCCCCAGGGCATTGAGGGGCTGGCGCCACTGGTGGGCGATGTTGTTGATCATCTCCCCCATCACCGCCAGCCGCGATTGCTGGATCAGCAGGTGGTCCTTGAGCCGGCTCTTGGCGGCGGCCTGCTCGATGCGCCGCTCCAGGTCGGCGTTGATGCCGGCGATCTCCGCCATGAGACGGGCGTTCTCCAGGGAAATCGCCGCCTGCAGGCTCAGCAGATCGGTCATGCGCACCCGGTCTTCGGTGAACACGCCGGTGGTGAGCCGGTTCTCCAGATACAGCACCCCGGCCAGCTCGGCCTGGCGCAGCAGCGGCAGGCACAGGATCGAGCGCAGGCCGAGGCCGCCGATCTCCGGCAGATTGCGGAATTGCTGGGATTGCTGGGCGTCGGCCAGAACCACCAGGGAACGGGTGCGGATCACGTAATGGACGATGCCCTGGCAAATCTCGCCGGCTTCCTGCAAGCGCAGGCCGCGGGCGTGATCGCGCTCCGGTTCGCCGTAATGGCTTTCGGCGCCGACCCGCCAGATGCCGTCCTCGCAGCGCAACAGGTAACCGTGCTGGGCGCCGGAACTCTGCAGCACCACCGCCATGATCTTGGCCAGCAGCCTGGCCTGGTCCATCTCCGCCGACAGCGCCAGGGCCGATTTGATCAGATAGTCGGTGTCCAGATTGGGCAGTACCAACTCCTCCACGGTCGGCGCCGGCTCGGTGTCGCTCGCGCCATGGGGTTCCAGCCGCAGGCCGGGGAAGCGCTCCACCAGCTGGATTTCCTTGCCGACCGCTCCGCAGCCGCGATAAAGCCGCAGCGCTTCGCGCCGGAAAGTTTCCGGATTGCCCCGCCGGCGCTCCGCCAGCCAGTCCCCGAAACTCTCGTTGGCGTAGCCTTCAAGCAAGACATAGCCGCTGCGGTGCGCCGCTTCGATGGCGTCGAGCCAGGCTGCGGACGCTTCGGCGAATTCTCCGCAGCAGCTCGCCCATTCGGCCAGGCACAGGGCCAGATAGGGTTGCAGCAAGGGTCCCAGTGCCGCCCAGGTCTGCAACTGCTCCATGAGCGGCTCCACCGCGGCGCGCACCTCCGTCTTGTCGATTCCCTCCAGCCGCTGGCGGCGCAGCAGCGACAGGATGCGGAAGGCATACCACTGGCGCTTGAGCACGTTGTCGGTGAGCCCTGATAAATAGGTCTGCACCACCTGCAAACAGGTCTCCGCTTCCCGGTATCGGCCGAAGTAGAAGTGGCTGATTCCCAGGTGGACGAAGTAGCTGCCCGCCGATGCCACATGGTTGCGGCTTTCCCACAGGGCCAGCTTGTCCGCCATGTCTTTCGGCGTCGCGCCGGGGTTCTTCATGGGCTCGATCCAGCCGGCGTACATGGCCTCCGCCAGTCCCACCGAGAATTCCAGCTGGTTCTTGCGGGAAAAGGCGAGGCATTCCTCCGCCGTCTCTTCCACAGCCTTGAGGCTCTTCCCTTCCACCTGCAGGTTCCACATCAAAGGGCCGTAAGACAGCCCGGCGTTGTACAAATCGCCGCAGTTCTTGCCGCATTGAATCCCCTTGCGGCAGTAGCTCCCGATGTCGCGGGGGTGGCTGCGGGAATGCATGTTGCACCAGACGATGCCGTTCATGCCGCGGGTGGCGCCGAAGGTGTCCGGATAGCGGGCGCACAGTTCGTGGGCCAGGTCCTGGTAGCGGAAAGCCAGCTCGAACTGGCCCTGCTCGCCTAGGTTCAGCCCCATGATGGAGAAGGAGTAGATCACCGATTCGTCCATGCCACCCTCCAGGCAGTGCAGGGTGGACTGCGCTGCCGATAGATAGAGCTGGGGCGGCAGGCCGGACATGTAGAGGTCGGGGATCAGTTCGCTGTAGAAGCTCAGCTCGATCTTGCTGCGGCGGTCGGTGGTGAAGGGCATGTGGAGGATGGTGCCCCAGACGTCGCCGTGTTGGCGGTGGATTTCGTCCATGAGGATCTTCATGCGGTCGGTCGCGGCGGCGGCCTCCATGGGGATGGAGCGGCCGAAATAGTCGAGGCCGCGGTTGGCGGTCTCGATGGCCTTGATGAAATTGCCGATGGACGACAGCGAGGTGGTCTGCTCCGCCAGCGCCTCGGCCCGGTCGAGATCGTCGGCGGCATGGCTCAGCAGGTCGTTGAGGAGGGATTCCGACTGTTCATAGCGGCCCTGCATCAGCTCGGTCTTGGCCAGCTTCTGGTGGAGCCGGTAGCACAAGGGATATTGCCGGTCCCAGGCATCCTCCGGCAGCAGTTCCAGGCCGGTGCGAAAATACTCGTTGGCGGCCTGGGCCGCGAGGGCGTTGAGGGCCTTCTCGCCGGCGTAATAGTTGATGGTGGCCAGCTTCAGGCACTCCTCGCCTGGCAGCGGTTGCGGCCGCCCCAGGTTGAGGTGGGCGGCGATGGTGAACAGCTGCTCCAGTTGTTCCAGGGCCGGTCCCGGCTCGGTCTCGCCCAGCAGATAATGGCCCACCCGCCAGTGGATGGCACGCCGGTGGTCGGCGTCGATCAGCCGCAGCACGGCCTCCTGGACCCGGTCGTGGACGAACTGCAGTTCCGCCTTGGTTTCCATCAGCAGGCCGAAGCTCAAGACCGGCTTGAGGGACTCGAACAGGGTCTGGAAGCTGACGTCGTGGACCCGGGCGATGTCCTCCGCGGCGAACCGGTTGCCCATGCAGACGCAAACCTTGAGCATTTCCAGCACTTCCGGGTCGAGCCGCCGCACCTTGGCGCCGAACAGCTCCACCACGCTGGCGGGCATGGACGAGTTGCGGATCTGCTCCAGATTCCAGCTCCACTGGTTGTCGATGCCCTGGATCAGCAACTGCTCGTTGTGGAGCCAGGACAGGCTCTCGCTGACGAACAGCGGGTTGCCTTCGGTGAGGTCCGCCAGGAAAGCCGCCAAGGCACCGGTTTCCTCCAAGGGCAGGTCGAGGATGTAGGCGACCATCTCGTGGCAGGCGCTGCCGGCAAGAGGACCCAGCTGGATTTCTCGGGGTGCCGGCCGGCGCGGGCGGATATCCCTCAGCAGATAGCTCAGCGGGTGGTCCGGACCCACTTCGTTGTGACGGAAGGCACCGATGAAGTACAGGTAGCGGTAATCCTCGGCGTTGTTGAAGACATGCTGGAGAAAGTCGAAGGTGGCGCTGTCGCACCACTGGAGGTCGTCGATGAACAGGATCAGCGGGTTGTCCTCCCCCGCCAGGCAGGCGAGGAACTGGCCGAACACCCGATTGAAGCGGTTGCGCGCCTCCACCGGCGGCAGCGGCGGAATCTCCGGCTGGGCGCCGATCAGGGTGGTGAGCTCCGGCGCCACGTCGGTGACCACCCGCCCCAGCGAACCCACCGCAGCGAGGATGCGCTCGCGCCAGGATTGCACCCGTTCATCGCTCTCGGTGAGGAAGGTGCGCAGCAGATTGGAGAGAGCCTGCAGCAGCGAGCTGTAAGGGATGTTCTTCTGGTACTGGTCGAACTTGCCGGAGGTGAAATAGCCGCGGTTGGCCACCAGGGGCCGCTGCAGCTCCTGGATCAGCCGGGTCTTGCCGATGCCGGGCAGGCCCGAGACGAAGGCGCTGCGAAAGCCGCCATGCACCACTTCGGCATAGTCGTCGAGGATCGCTCTTGCCTCCGGCTCGCGGGCCACCATCTTGGAAATGAACACCACCCGGCGGGTGTGGTCGTAGCGGCCCAGCTTGAAGGGCTTGACCCGGCGGCTGATGGACCATTCGCCGGCGCACTGGTGCAGGTCGGCATAGAGGCCGGAGCCGGTCTGATAGCGCTTCTCCGGCTCCTTCAGGCACATCCGGGCGACGATCAGTCCCAGGGTCTCGGGGATGGCGGGATCGATCTGGTGGGCCAGGGGCGCTTCTTCCGCCAGATGGGAATGGATCATGGCCAAAGGATCGGTGTTGACGAAGGGCAGCCGGCCGGTCAGCAGCAGATAGAACACGATCCCCAGGGAGTACATGTCGGTGGAGAAATCCACCCGGTGGTTGATGCGGCCGGTCTGCTCCGGCGAGGTGTAGGCCAGGCTGTGCTCGACGAAATCCCGGTCGTAGATGAAATGGCTGATCTCGCGGATGTCGACCGGCGTGATGAAATCGGTCAGCCGCACCGACAGGGTTTCCGGATGGATCAGGATGTTGCGCGGCTTGATGCCGCCGTGAATGATGCCGGCCTTGTGCACGGCGTTGATCGCCAGCGCCAGTTCGCCGGCGACGGTGAAGAAGTCCTTCAAGGCCAGGCCGGTCTTCAGGGAGTCGCGCCATAGGTCGAGCGGTTGGCCCGGAAACCAGTCCTGCAGGATGTACTGGGCGTCGCCGAAACATTCGAACGCCCTGGGTGTGATCACCCGCGGGTCGTGGATCACCTTGAGCCTTTCCACCTTTTGCCTCAGGTAGCGGCGCTGGCTCTCCAGGGCGATGGATTTCCGAAGCAGCTTGACGCACACACGCTCGTCCGGGCGCTGCTTGGATGCCGCCTGATAGACCCGTGAGTGCAGGCTCTCCCCCAGGCATCCGAGGATGCGGTAGTGGGGGATGGTCAGTTCTTCGCTGGAGGGATCGCTATCCGGCTGGGGCATGGTCGGCGTCCGCGGTGAGGGGCAAACCCTCTGGCGCAGCCTGCCGCCAGAGCGCTATTCCGGTCCCGGCCGTCCGTTCGGCGGGGGAGGGGAGATCCGCGAGGGGACCGCCATCAATATTAGTCCGGCCTGAAAAAGCCGGCTTGGGCTGCCCCAATCAGGCGGGGTCGGAGGAATCGTCGGAAGGCAAGGGAAGGAGCAGGAACGCCCGTAGGACGGGCTTCAGCCCGTCCCAAAGCCGGAAGGGAAATCAAGCCATGAAGCCCAAATCCTGGCTGTCGAAGTTTTTCAGATTGGGGAACAGGTAAGCCAAGTCGCCGTCGTTCACCCCGAACCAGCGGGCCAGGGTGGCGGCATACTGGTCGACCGAGGAGCTGGGTATCCAGCGGCCGCGGGCTTCGGCGCCGGAGTCGGCGTCGTCTTCGCCGTCCGGCAGCATCTGCGGGAATCGCCCATACATCGCTCCGCCCCTGACGGCATCGCCGAGGATGAAGTGGTGGCCGCCCCAGGCGTGGTCGGTGCCGGCTCCGCCGCCTTCGCCATTGGGCTTGAGGGTGCGGCTGAACTCCGACATGGTGAAAGTGGTGATCCTGTCGGCCAGCCCCAGTTCCTGGGTGGCGCCATGGAATTCGGTCAGTGCCGTGCTCAGCTCCTGCATCAAGCCGGCATGGGAGCCCCAGGTGGTGCCCTGGCTGGTGTGGGTGTCGAATCCCCCCATGGAGCAGCAGATCACCTGACGGCGGATGCCCACGGTCTGGGCGAACTTGATCAGCTTGGCCGCCTGCAGCAGCTGGTTGCCCAGCCCGGACCAGCTGAAGCTCTGGGTGAGGGTGGGGTTCACCGACAGTTCCATGCTGGTTTCCAACGACTGCGCCATGATGCGCGCCGCGGCCCTCACCAGGGCGGGGGCGTCGCGGCCTCCGGCGTTTTCCAGCATGCGCCGGTAGGTGCTGTTGGGGCTCTGGTCGCCGGGGTGGTTGAGGGTCAAGGCTCGGCTCAGCTCGGTGGGAGCCGCCGGGATGACCAGGGGCGAGGCGCCCACCCCGGTGCTGAACAAATCGCCGTCGTTGATGGCTATGGTATTGGGCAGGCTGTCGGTGGGATTGCGGGTGTAGCTGGCCAGCCGGCCGCCCCAGCCGGTGGTGGCGGAACCGCGGGCTTCGGAACTTTGCCAGGCGGTTTGCTGGTCGGAATGGGAAAACAGCTGGTAAGGCGTCTGGACGCTGCGCTTGAGGTAGTCCTGCCGGCTCGCGAAGGGATAGACCAAGGGGCCGGCGTTGGCCAGGATCGCCAGCTTGCCGCCGTCCCATAGGGATTGCAGCCCGCTCAGCGAAGGGTGAAGGGCATAGGCGGGATCGCCGTTGGCGGCTTTCAGCGGCAACAATGCATCGCGCTCGAAGGCCAGGCTGCCGCGGGCCGCGGCATAGGCCTGGTACTCGGCTTCGGCGTAGGGAATCACGGTGTTGTTGGCGTCGTTGCCACCGTACAGGAATACGCATACCAGCGCCTTGTAGTCTTCGTAGGGACCGCCGGTCGGGTCGGCCCAGGCGTTCATCTGGAACAACCGGTCGGCGCCGGACAGGAAGGAGGCGGCACCCAGGGCGCCACCGCCCAGGCTCTTCAGGAATCTGCGGCGGGAAACGGCCATGGTCTTATCTCTCGATCAGGTATTCGGGGGAAACCGCAAGGGTGTAGACCGCATAACGCACCCGTTCCAGGGGATCAGCCCGGGAAATGGCCGCCACCGTACTCTCCAGCAGGCTCCGGGTTGCGGGCAGCATGGCGCCGTTGAGCATGCGCCGGTCGAGCTCCGCCACCAGCGCCTTGGGATCTTCCGCGAGCGGCAGCAGGGGGTCGAGGTTCAGCCAGGTGCCGGTGGGACGGTAGCCTTCCCAGGTGGACATTTTGCGATACACCAGGGCATAGGCCAGGTTGGCGCGGTTCACCACATCCGTGCTCTGGTACAAGGCGAATTCCGGCCCTCTGAGCTTTTCGCCAGGAACCTGGTAGTCGGGCGGGAAATAGTTGAACACCGTGGGCGCGCGGTACACGTCCTGGCCCATGCGCAGATTGCCCGGCAAATAACTGTCGCTGAGGGCGTAATCGGTCGTTGCCGGAGCGGTGTCGAAAGCCCGCAGCAGATGGGTCAGCCACAACACCGGCTCGCGCAGATGGCCGGCATTTTTGTTCGGCGGCCTCAGCGCGTCCCGGTCCAGCAGGATGGCTTTCACGACTCTTTTCAAGTCGCCCTTGGACTTGCGGAACACCGCCGCGACCCGGCCCACGTAAGCTGGCGACGGGTTGCCGGTGACCAGGCGCTGGATCAGCCGGTAGCTGATGAAAGGAGCCACGTTGGGATGGGAAACCACGTTGTCCAGCGCCAGCTTGAGGTCATCCTCGGGGTATTGTCCCTGGGGCGAGATCACCCCGCGCAGCAAATGCTTGTCCTGGTTGTCGTGCTGGTTGGCGTTGACCACCATCGGTGCCTTGAAATTGGTGATGTCCTCGCCGAGTTCTTCGGCCAGGTTCCAGCCGGTGAAGGCGCGGGCGAATTCGCCGATGGTGTTCTGGGTGTAGGTCGGTTTCGGCTTGCCTTTGACCAGCTTGAGCTTGCCGGTGGGCTTGAGTTCGAACAGGCCGATGGAAAACAGCTGCAGCAGTTCGCGGGCATAGTTCTCGTTGGGGGCGTCGGCGCGGTTGCCGGCCATGTCCAGGTAGCGGCCCATGGTGGGGCTCAGGGTCACCGCGGTCAGCAAGTCGCGGTAGTTGCCGAAGGCGTTCTGCTCGAGCAGTTCGATGTAAGGAAGCAGCGAAGTCGGCATCCACAGGTCGCTGTCGCGGCCGGACACCACGAAGATCTGGCTGAGAGCGAAGGCGACCCGCTGCCGCAGCTGGTCCTGGCCCTGCAGGGCATTCTTGAAGAAGCGCTGCTGCAGCGGGTAAATCGAGTAGTTGTCGCGGCGGCAGGGATCGTCGCAGCTGTCGGCGACCCGATAGGGCATCTTCTGGAGCGTCAGGGTCGCTTCCCAGGACAGGCCGAACTGTTCGTTCAGGTAGGCCTCATAACCGATTTCCCGGACCCTTGCGATCGACTCCGAATTGGGACCGAAGCTGGCGTGGTTCAGGAAGCGCGTGGCCTCGGCCTCGCTCGGTTTGGCGGTCCTGGCGGTTGCCGGATGCTGTACCGCCGCAAACAGCCACAGCAGCAGTGCCGCCGCGGCAAGGCGGTGGATCCGGTGCGGGAGACGGCCCGGCGCAGTTTGGGATCCCATAAATGCTCCTCTGGATCGGGGTGGACGGCAAGTACGCAAGTTTACCGGCGTTTGCGGTTCAAGCTGTGAGTTGCCTCAAGATTCGCCGCTTCGGTGGCTGGCCTGAAGCGCTTTGGAACAAGCCCCGCCGGCTTCCGGCGCGGGTGACTTTTAGCCATAACCTGCCATACTTGCCGCGGCCTATTTCACAGTGGATGCGCATCATGATTGAAGATCTCAAGGGCGACGAATCCTGGCGCATGTTCAGGATCATCAGCGAATTCACCGAAGGATTCGATAAGCTGGCGGACACCCAATTCGCCGTCTCCGTGTTCGGTTCGTCCAGGATCAAGCCCGGCACGCCGTTCTATCAGGCGGCGGAAAGCATCGCAGAAGTGCTGGCCAGCAACGGCTATTCCATCATCAGCGGTGGCGGTCCCGGTGTGATGGAGGCGGCCAACAAGGGCGCCTGGCTCAAGAACGCCCCGTCCATCGGACTCAACATCCAGCTTCCCAACGAACAAAAGCCCAATAGCTACCAGAGCACGGCCTTGGAGTTCCGCTACTTCTTCGCCCGCAAGGTCATGTTCGTGAAGTATTCCATCGGCTATGTGTGCCTGCCGGGCGGGTTCGGCACTCTGGATGAGTTCTTCGAGGCGCTCACCCTGATGCAGACCCACAAGATCCATCCCATGCCGCTGATCCTGTACGGATCGGATTACTGGGCCGGGCTGCTGGGCTGGATCAAGAGCACCGTGCTTGCCAACAACCTGATCGACGAAAACGACCTCCACTATATTTCGGTGACCGACGATCCCATGGAAGTGGTCGACATCATGAACCGGCACCGGGAATGGAAACTGAAGAAAATCGTCGAAGCCAAGGCAGGCGGAGCCGCCTGACCGAGCCGGAGAACCGACCCATGGCCCCCCACGATCCGCTCGCCTACCTTCAGGCGATACTGGCAAAAGATTTCGAAGCACACCGCTACAAGGTTGCCAAGGGCAAGCCGCTGGAGCAGCGTCCGCTGGTGATCACCATCTCCCGCGACTACGGCGCGCTCGGCGAAGAGATCGCCAAGGAACTTTCGGCCTGTCTGGGCATTCCGGTCTATGACCAGGAAATCCTCAATCGCGTCGCCAAGCAGGCCAAGACCGACAAATTTTTGGTACAGCATCACGACGAACAGAGCCATGCGGGCATGAGTACCTTCGTGCACAGCCTCATCAGCGGCGGTACCGCGACCTTGCAGAGCTACCGTCGGTCCTTGTACGACGTGGTTCTGGAACTGGCGCGCCACGGCTGCATCATCGTCGGCCGCGGCGCCCATTTGATCCTCAAGGACAAGCACGCGTTCCGGGTGCGCATCGTCGGTTCCACGGCTATCTGTGCCGGCCGCATCGCCAGCGAGCTCGGGATCTCCCTGCAGAATGCGGAAGCCAAGGTTCAGGAAATCAACGTCACCCGCCACAAGTCCATCCAGGCCTTGTACGGCGAGCATTTTCCGTCCGGAACTCTGGAGCACGCGGCGCATTTCGACCTGATCGTCAACACCGACCGGATCGATGCCCAGGGCGCGGTTCTGGTGATCGTCATGGGGCTGGAACAAGCCGGCTTCGACTTGCACTCCACGGTGAAAGCATGAGCAGGGAACGCCTCTATCTCCAGGTCGAAATCGCCGATGTCGGCCAGCAGCTGTTCTCCGGCCGCTGCGCCAGCGTGGTCGCTCCGGCGGCGCTGGGCGAGGTCTGCATCCTGCCGCGTCACACCCCGTTCCTGTCCAAGCTGCAGCCCGGCGAGGTGAAGCTGCTGACCGACGAAGACGAAACCCGGTTTTTTTACGTCTCGGGGGGGTATCTGGAAGTCCAGCAAAGTGCGGTCACCATCTTGGCGGACCAGATGCTGCGGTCCGAGGAAATCGATCGCGAAGCGGCCGTGGAAGCCCAGCGGCAGGCGGAATCCACCCTCAAGAAGAGCCATTTGTTCAGCGAGCGGGACGAGGCCAAGCTGCAGCTGGTCAAGGCGCTGGCGCAGCTGAAGGTGCTTGAACACGTCGACCTGGCCAAGCTCCGCAAGACACGCAAATAACAAACGGCGCCGCGGTGGTGCGGTGCCTTCCACCCTCGCCTAGGAGGCTACCATGAGCACGCGATACGTTTACGCCTTCGAGGAAGGCGACGGCAAGAACAAGCATTTGTTGGGCGGCAAGGGGGCCAATCTCTGCGAGATGACGCAGTTCGGCCTCAACGTGCCCCCCGGCTTCGTCATTACCACGAGCGCCTGCCTGGAATATTTGGAGCGGCATCTGCTGCCCGACGGGCTGATGGGCGACGTCCGCGGCCACGTCAGCAAGCTGGAGCAAAAGACCGGCCGGCAGTTCGGCGGTGCCCACAATCCCTTGTTGGTGTCGGTGCGCTCGGGGTCCGCCATGTCCATGCCGGGCATGATGGACACCATCCTGAATCTCGGGCTGAACGCCCAGACCCTGTTCGGGCTGATCCAGCAGACCGGCAACGAGCGCTTCGGCTACGACGCCTACCGCCGCTTCATCCAGCTGTTCGGCAAGATCGCCCTGGGCGTGCCGGACGAGCTGTTCGACGAGGAGTTCGACGAGGTCAAGCGCGAAGCCGGAGTCCGGGCCGACGTGGGGCTGGACGCCATGCACCTGAAGACCGTCAGCGAACGCTTCCTCGGGGTAGTGCGTCACCACACCGGCCGGCCTTTTCCGGAAGACGTCTACGAGCAGCTGGAGATTGCCGTCAAGGCGGTGTTCAACTCCTGGTCCGGGAAACGGGCGGTGGATTACCGTCGCGAGTTCCACATCACCCCGCAGATGGCCAACGGTACCGCCGTCAACGTGGTGACCATGGTGTTCGGCAACATGGGCAACGATTGCGCCACCGGCGTGGGATTCACCCGCAATCCGGGCACCGGCGAAAACGAGATGTACGGCGAGTATCTGGTCAATGCCCAGGGCGAAGACGTGGTGGCGGGCATCCGCACGCCCAAGCCGGTGCAGGAAATGGAAAAGGAGATGCCGGAGCTGTACCGCCAGTTGGTGGATCTGCGCAACAAGCTGGAAGAGCATTACGGCGAGGTGCAGGACTACGAATACACCATCGAGAAAGGCACCCTCTACTGCCTGCAGACCCGCAACGGCAAGATGAATGCCGCCGCCATGGTCCGGACTTCGGTGGAAATGGTGAAAGAGCAGCTGATCAGCAAGGAGAAGGCGCTGCTGCGGGTCAATCCCGCCCATCTGGAGCAGCTGCTGCATCCCTGCCTCGACCCCAGGCACGGCCAGAAGCCCTTGGCGCAAGGCCTGCCGGCCTCGCCCGGCGCCGCCAGCGGCAAGTGCGTGTTCCATGCCGACCAGGCGGAAGTCTTGGGCCGCGCCGGCGAGAAGGTTATCCTGGTGCGGGAGGAGACTAAGCCGGAGGACATCCACGGCTTCTTCGCCTCCCAGGGCATCCTCACCAGCCGCGGCGGCAAGACTTCCCACGCGGCGGTGGTGGCGCGCGGCATGGGCAAGGCCTGCGTGGCCGGTGCCGAGGGCATCAAGGTGGACGATCGTGCAAGACAAGCCCGCATCGGGGATATCACCCTGCGCGAAGGCGATGTCATCACCATCGATGGCACCACCGGCAACGTCTTTCTGGGTGAAATACCCACCATCGAGCCGACTTTTTCCGAAGAGCTCAAGACCTTGCTGAGCTGGGCCGACGAGGAAGCCCGGCTGAAGGTCATGGCCAACGCCGATACGCCGGAAGCGGCGAAGCTGGCGGTCACTTACGGCGCCATGGGCATCGGCTTGTGCCGCACCGAGCGCATGTTCAACGCCACCGACCGGCTGCCGCTGGTGGTGGAGATGATCCTGGCGCGCAACCTGGAGGAGCGCAGGGCGGCGCTGGACTTGTTGCTGCCGATCCAGCGCAAGGACTTCAAGGACATCTTCCGCACCATGTCGCCCCGCCCCGTCACCGTGCGCCTGCTCGACCCGCCCATGCACGAATTCCTGCCCGGCGAGCACCAGCTGGTGGAAGACATCGAAGCCATCGAAAGCTACCGCAGTATCGTCAAGGGGCATAACGCCGCGGCCAGCATGCTCAACCTGTCGGTGGTGACGGGGGAGATCGGCCTGGACGAGCTCGACGCCGCCTTGGCCAAGAAGGAGCGCATGTTGCGCAAGGTGCGGGAGCTCTATGAAGTGAATCCCATGCTGGGCCACCGCGGCGTGCGTTTGGGCATCACCTATCCGGAAATCTACGAGATGCAGATCCGGGCCATCCTGGAAGCCACCGCCGAGTGCGTCAAGGAAGGGGTGGAAGTGCATCCCGAGATCATGGTGCCCCAAGTCATCACCTCCGCCGAACTGTTGCGGGTGAAAGCCTCGGTGGATGCCATCCAGGCCGAGATCGAGAACACGGCCGGGGTGAAGCTGAACTTCAAGTTCGGCACCATGGTGGAGACCGTGCGGGCTTGCATGCGCGCGGAGGAACTGGCGCGGATCGCCGAATTCTTCTCGTTCGGCACCAACGACCTGACCCAGGCGACTTTCTCGTTTTCCCGCGAGGATGCGGAAAACAAGTTCCTTCCGCTGTACACCGAATTCGGCATCTTGGCGGATAACCCGTTCGAGGTTCTGGACGTCAACGGCGTCGGGGTGTTGATGCAGATGACGGTGGAACGGGGCCGCAAGACCAAGCCGGACCTGAAGGTCGGCATCTGCGGAGAGGCGGGCGGCCACCCGGAATCCATCCGGTTCTGCCACACCATCGGACTCAGCTATGTGTCCTGTTCCGCTCCGCGGGTGCCCATCGCCCGGCTTGCGGCGGCCCACGCCCGGTTGTTGGAAGCCTGACGGCCAGCCCGGGCGCGCTGCCCGGCGCGGTGGGGTCAGGCCCGCCGTTCTTTGTTGCGCGCCCTGGATTCCTTGAAGACCCCTAGACCCCAGATGCCCCAGGACGCGGTCTTGAGCATCAGCAAGGGGATGGCGACCGTCTTGATTCCCCACACCACCACCGCGGCGGCACTGGCACCGGAAACCATCCAAGCCACGATGCCCCAGGTGCCGCCGACGGCGATCTTGCCCCAGGCGAACAGGCGTTGCTTGAATTCCGACATGACCACCGGGTCTCTCCGCAGCGAAGGGGACGTCTTCGGCGGTTCGACCGGGCCGGCAAGGCGGCAGTTGGTGAGAGGCCGTTGATCGGAAATGCATCGTAACAATTCGGTCATCTGCGGTAAATGGCCGGTCGATGAGCCTACCAACGGTCTTCTTCCCAATGGAGGGCCGGAGTGGCAGGCTATCCCGAAACAGATTGTGGCTATGCTTGCCTAATCGGTGCCGCTGCCGCCGACCCCACTCCGGCCCTATCCCAGCGGTTTTCTATCGTCACGCCCCAAGGAGATCGCCGCCATGTCCCTCGCCGCTCGAATCCACTATCGGGTCTTCTGCCTAATGGTCATCGCCGTGCTCTTACCGGGGATGTCCTGGGCGGAGACGTTCAAGATCAAGACCGTCGCCAACGGGTCAGGTCGCATCATCAGCGAAACCGGGGTGAAAACCGTGGAAGCCGGAGGCGACTTGCGCTTCACCTTCGAACCCAAAAGTAACGCGGTCGAAGTGCGCGATGTGAAGGTCGACGGCGTATCGGCCGGAGTGCTCTCCGAATATACCTTCACCGATGTTGCCTCCAATCACCGGCTGGTCGTCGTTTTCAAGAAGAAGATATTCACCGTCGCCGCCGACGTCCAGGGCGATGCTCAGGGCGGGACCCTGCGGCCCAGCGGCGAGCTCAGCGCCCTTTACGGGTCCACGAAATCGTTTCGGGCAAGACCGCCCGCCGGGTTGGTCGCGGGTTTGTTCGTCGACGGCAGCCTGGTCAAGGAGGGACTGCCGGGGCGTCCCGTCAGTTACAAGCTGAAACGCATCACCGACCATCATGTGGTCTCGGCAATGTTCTACGCCCCTGGCGACAATCATCCTCCGGTCGCTGCGCCCCTGAGCCGGGCCGTTGCGCTTTCGGTACCTTACATGGAGGCGCAGCTGATCGGACTCGATGCCGATGATGACACGCTCAGCTATGAGCTGACCGGAACCGACAGCGGCAGCGGAGTGGACTGGGATTGCGTGGGCGCCGGCACCGGCTATCTCTCCGCCTGCGCGCACAGGGATACGGGACTGCTCAATGTCGAGCTGGATACCAATTTTCAGGGGACGATCGAAATTCCTTACCGGGTTACCGATGGCAAGCAGTTCAGCGCAGAAGCCCTGGTCACTGTCACGGTTCAGGCGCTCGACCCCGACAAGGGTACCGGTGGCCAGGAGATCGATCCCAAGACTTATGCCGGTTTCGATCGCACCCGGCTTTCCTCCAATCTGCTGGGTTCGACCCAGGGTCAGCCCACGGAACCGGAATCGGTGGACCTGAGCGCCAATTTCCCGGTCCCCGGCGATCAGGGCCGGCAGGGCAGCTGCGTCGCCTGGGCGACCGGTTATGCCTTGAAGAGCTACCAGGAAGGCGTCGAGATGAACTGGTCGCTCAACACGCCTTCCCATCTGTTCAGCCCGGCCTACATCTACAACCAGGTCAATGGGGGGCAGGATAACGGCTCGCAGATTTACGACGCCCTCGACCTGATCATCGGCCAGGGCGCGGCGACTCTGGATTTGATGCCTTACACCGACCAGAATTTCACCAATCAGCCCAGCGCGGCGGCCAAGACTGCAGCCGCCAAGTTCAAGGGGGTCAAGCGCTACACCATCAGTAGCCTCAGCGACCTCAAGGGCGCCTTGGCGCAGCGCAAGCCGGTGGTATTGGGGATCGAGGTTTTCGATCAGTTCTACCAGTTGAAAGGCCCCAACTCGGTCTACAACTCCAAGGCCGGCAGCAACACCGGCCAGCACGGCCGCCATGCCGTCACCGCCGTGGGCTACGACAACGCCAAGTTCGGCGGTGCCGTCAAGGTCATCAATTCCTGGAGTACCGGGTGGGGCGACAACGGGTTTTTCTGGATGCCCTACAGCTTCTTCCCGGAAGTCACGTTCCAGATGTGGGTGTTGGACGATGGGCCCAATGGCGATATCACCCCGACCCCCGATCCCGTTCCGCCTCCCTCGAACGACTTGCCCGACCTTCAGGTGGTCGATTGGAACGCCACCTTCGACACCAACATTGGGGGCAGCGGCCAATTGGCCTACGAGGTCAAGAACGGTGGCCAGGGTACGGTGCCGACCGGCGCCACTGTCGCCTTCGTGCTGTCGAAGGACGACAGGATCTCAGCGGCCGATACCTATGTGGTTTACGAGCAGATTCCCTTTGATCTCGGTCCCGGAGACCCCGCATTCCGCTGCTTCAATTGTCCGGAAGACAACGCGATCGGCTTCGATATTCCGGTGACCCTGGAGCCCGGCGTCTATTACTTGGGGCTGCTGGTGGACGATCTGAACGCCATCCCGGAGACCGACGAAACCAACAATGACGCGGTGGGCAGCGGTACCGCGACGTTCGCCAACAGCTCCGGCGATCTCGAGGTTTACACCTGGTATGCCAGCTGGGACGGTTTCGGCGATGGCAGCCTCACCTACCGCATCGACAACATCGGCGGCGCCACGGTTCCGGCGGGCTGGCGGGCGAGCCTCATTCTGAGCGATTCGGAATTTCTCGGCGATCCGTTTACCTCGGTCTGGTGGCTGGCGAGCGATCCGATAGGAACCAGCCTTCCGGCCGGGAGTTTTGTTTCCCACTCGGGTTTCGGCACCCCGTTCAATGTCTACAACCCCATCTGCTGCGCACCGCTGCCTGCCGGCACCTACTACATGGCCTTCGTTGCAGACGACGAAGGCGTGGTTGCCGAAACCGACGAGCTCAACAATGTCTCCTTCTCTTACAGCCTGTTCTACAACCTGTTCGGGGCGAGGCGGGAAGCGGCGCTGTCGCAGCCGGTTTACCCCGGAATCGGCGGCGGTTCCGTCCGCCCGGTCAGCGAGGCCTACAACGGCCGCAAGCTGCCCGGCGTAGTAGGCGGTGTGCGGCGGGTGCGGATCGGCGAAGATGCCGGCGGGGCGAGGACCATCGCCTTGTTGCCCGAGGCCAATGACGGTCCGGTGGTCGGTACGGACCAAGGCCGCAAATTCAGCAAGACCCTGCAGTCGGCCGACAAGACGGTGTTCCCCAGCCTGTCACGCAAGCCGTTGCCGGCGGTGACCGGGCCATGAGGGAGCGGGGAGGCGTGACGCTGGCCGTGGACTTCGTTCTCGGGCTGGCTGCAGTGGCGACGATGACCTCGGGCTGCCGCGCCGAGCGGGTGCCCGGAGCCGGGCTTCCCAATCCGTCGGTGGTCAAGTGCCTGGATGACGGCTGGCGCACCGAGCCGATCCTGGTCAACGGGGTGCCTTCCGGCACGGTTTGCATCGATCCGGCGGGCGGCGCCCGCTGCGAGGCCTGGAGCTATTTCCGCGGCGAGTGCCCGTCAACCCGGCCTCGAGATAACCTCATGGCCATCCCGACTTCCGACGAGGTCCGGAGCGACATTCGGGCCATCCTGCAATTGCTGCTGGATGCGTCCGAGCTGAGCCGCTATTACCACTTTGACGCGATGCCGGAGCGTTTGCCGCTGAAGCTGGTGAACCGGACCTCGCTCGATTTGGGCCGCCCGGATGTGAAGGTGGAAGGACAGGCCGTGGTGGTGTCGACGGAGCCCGATGGCCAGTCCATCGAACTCCGGGCATTCGCCGTGATTGGCGACAGTGCCGAAATCGCTTTCGAGTATCCGGCGGAAGGGCTGGTCGGCAAGGGGCTGTTCCGGGAAACGCACGGGGGCTGGTCGCTGGATCGGCTTACGATCGCAGAGCGTTAGGGCAGGAACAGAGGCGATGTGAATCCTGGCGCGCGATCAACCTCGACTCGGAAACGGTGCAGGAACCCGAAGAGGGGCACGGCTTGCGCAAGACCATGGGGCAACGACGTTTATCGCCTCGTCCGAAGAATCTGTGGGTGAATATGGCGGTGAGGGAATGGTTTAGAGGGGCATCCCGCCCTGAAGTCTGGTCAGATGGAAGTGCGAACTCATCATCGGGCGAGACCGGGAGGGCGGGAT
>Ga0233425_10002920_pt1 | contig 32346 bp, 34 predicted proteins | sample Watercolumn_Towu_2_FD_181712 | JGI IMG/M metagenome (GOLD analysis project Ga0233425, IMG submission 181712) | Freshwater microbial communities from Lake Towuti, South Sulawesi, Indonesia - Watercolumn_Towuti2014_140_MG | ecosystem: Environmental > Aquatic > Freshwater > Lake | place... | reverse complement strand
TTGGAAGAAGAACAGAAAAAGACGAATCTCTTGTTGCAACAACATTCACGCGATTTAGTCCGCATTGCAAATTCACTTGATGAACGAGTAGTTCATTGGGGAGATAAAATTTCGATTCGTGGAAAAGTTACATCAACGCAATCGGTTGGAGTAGTTTCGAAAGTTGAATAAAAATGATAACACGTTATGAACTTATTATTTATTGGAGTGAAGAGGATGAAGCATTTATTGCAGAAGTTCCGGAATTGCCGGGATGTATGGCAGATGGAGCAACATATCAAGATGCACTGAAAAATGTTGAAGTTGTAATTCAAGAATGGATAGCAACTGCAAAGGAATTGGGGCGAGTAATTCCAGAGCCCAAAGGACGGTTAGTATATGCCTAATTTTTGTGCGAATCATTCCTACAACGCTGCGCAGATTGAGTGGTTCAAAGCAGGAGGTGCGTTGAATATTATTCGGAAGCAAGTGGCAAGTAATTGAGAAAGGAAAAAATTATGACAGTTACAGAAATATCAAAAGAAGAATTGAAATCGCTCATTGGTGAAGTTATCGAAGAAAAATTTTACAAATTTTTTGACCCCGATTATGGACTTGAATTGCGTGAAGATTTTATTCAAAAGTTAAATCTATCTGCTGTATCGAAAGAGAGAATTCCTTTTGATGAAGTAAAGAAAAAACTTGGACTTGCGTAATGTTCAAAGTTGACTTTACTCCAATTGCACTGAAAGATATTTCCCCACTTGTTTTCACACAAACAATACTTAAACAATGAAATACTTCGATTGGAACGAAGAGAAGAATGAAAAGTTGAAACGAACGAGAAATATTTCTTTTGAAATTGTTGTGAGTCAAATTGAAATGGGAAATATTTTAGATGTACTTAGGCATCCGAATAAAGAAAAGTATTATCATCAACGAATCATCGTCATTGAGTATAATGAGTATGCTTATTTCGTTCCATTTGTTGAAGACGAAGAGAAAATATTTTTGAAAACAATTATTCCAAGCAGAAAAGCAACAAAACAATATTTAGGAAAATAAATCCGTATGAAAAAAATAGATAAATCCGAAAAAGACATTCTTGATTCTTATGAAAGAAACGAATGGCGTTCTATCGAAAATTTGAATGCTGAAAAATCACGGTACTCAAAAATTGCACGTACAACAATTTTAAAAAAACAACGCGTAAACATAGACATAACGGAAAAGGATATTGTTCACTTAAAAGCGAAATCAATAACAGAAGGGATTCCGTTCGAGATATTTGTAACAAGTATTTTACACAAATATGCAAATGGAAAACTTGTGGAGAATTAGAGCACAATAAGTTTTACAATGACATTACAACAAACCACAATTTCACAAATTCAAAATTTCTTTCACGATAAGCCGGTGAAAAGAGCGTATCTCTTTGGTTCGTTTGCGAGAAATGAAGCGGATGAACAAAGCGATATTGACATTCTCGTTGAACTCGACTATTCGCAACACATTGGTTTGGAATTTATCGGAATGAAATTAGATTTGGAAGATATGTTGAAAAGAAAAGTTGATTTAGTTTCCGAACGCGCTTTATCAAAATACATAAGACCGTACGTGGAGCAAGAAAAAAAACTTATTTATGAGAAGTGATTTAGGCGATACAGCGAGACTTCAACATATACTCCTCGCCATCCAAGAAATTGAAAAATATATCAGCGGAATCAGTTTCGATGAATTTAACGAAAACTCAATGATGAAGTTTGCATGTATTAAGCAATTGGAAATCATTGGCGAAGCATCGAATCATCTTTCTGATAAGGTTATTGACGAAGCGGAACATATCGATTGGGGAAAAATTGTTGGATTACGACACATTCTTGTTCACGAATATTATGGAATTGATGAAGTTGTCGTGTGGAGAATAATGCACAACGACTTATCGTTACTAAAAATGGAAGTAGAAAAAATTCTCAACGTCAAATAAAAATAAATTTTCAATCTAAAATCTAAATTCTAAAATTTTACTATGTCAAACTATCAAAACATCACTGTCCCAGCCAACGGACAAAAAATTACAATTACAAACGGAAAACTTAACGTTCCCGATAATCCGATTATTCCTTTTATTGAAGGAGATGGAACGGGACCGGATATTTGGCGAGCGTCAGTTCGTGTAATGGATGCGGCAGTGCAAAAAGCGTACAATGGAAAAAGAAAAATTGCATGGATGGAAGTTTTCGCGGGAGAAAAATCATTCAACAAATTTAACAACTGGCTTCCCGACGAAACGGTTGACGCGTTCAAAAAATTTCTTGTCGGTATAAAAGGTCCGCTCACAACTCCGGTTGGCGGCGGAATTCGCTCGCTCAATGTTGCGCTGCGACAACTGTTGGATTTGTATGTCTGTTTGCGTCCAGTGCAGTATTTCAAAGGTGTTCCTTCGCCGGTGAAACATCCGGAAAAAGTTGATATGGTAATTTTCCGCGAGAACACGGAAGATATTTATGCAGGAATCGAATATGCATCGGGAACTCCGGAAGCGCAAAAAGTTTTGGATTTCATTGCGAAAGAATTTCCAAAACAATTTGAAAAAATTCGTTTCGGCACAAAAGCGAAAGCAGAAGAATTTTGGAACGCTGTCGGCGCAAAGAATTTTCCTATTGATGTTGCAGTCGGCGTGGGAATTAAACCGGTGAGTTATTCGGGAAGTGTGCGTTTGATTCACAGCGCGATTTCGTACGCAATAAAAAATAATCGCAAAAGTGTAACGCTTGTGCATAAAGGAAACATAATGAAGTTTACGGAAGGAGCGTTTCGCGATTGGGGATATAAATGCGCAGAAGAAATTTTCGGTGATAAAGTATATACGTGGATGCAGTGGGAGAAAACGAAAAAAGAAAAAGGTGAAGATGCGGCAAATGCAGAACAAAAATCTGCTCTTGCTTCGGGAAAGATTTTGATTAAAGATGCGATTGCGGATATAACGTTGCAGCAAGTTCTCACGCGACCGGAAGATTTTGATGTGATTGCAACACTCAATTTGAACGGTGATTATCTTTCTGATGCGCTTGCGGCACAAGTTGGTGGAATTGGAATTGCTCCCGGTGGCAACATCAATTACATCAGCGGACACGCAATTTTTGAAGCGACACACGGCACCGCGCCGAAGTATGCAAATCTCGATAAAGTTAATCCCGGTTCGGTTGTGCTTTCCGGCGAAATGATGCTGCGGTATATGGGATGGACGGAAGCCGCCGATTTAATTTTGAAAGGAATGAACGGCGCAATTGCTGGAAAAAAAGTTACGTACGATTTTGCTCGTTTGATGGATGGCGCAACAGAAGTAAAATGTTCAGAGTTTGGGGATGTGGTGATTTCTAAAATGTAAATTTTCCTTTGCGAAAACCGTTGCGCTCCTTGCGAAAAAAAAATCGCAAGTTAAACGCAAAGTAACGCAGAGGCGAGCGCAAAGGTTCGCAAAGAAAACTTTAAATAATAACTATGGAACTAAAAGTAATCCCAATCGAAAAACCAGCGGAGATGAATTTCATTCTTGGGCAATCACATTTTATCAAAACGGTGGAAGATATTCACGAAGCGATTGTTCAGACGAATCCACAAATGAAATTCGGTATTGCTTTTTGCGAAGCATCGGGAAAATGTTTGATTCGCTTTTCCGGAAATGAAACTAAATTGATACAGATTGCTGTTAGTAATGCAAATAAAATCGCTTGCGGACATTCATTTATTGTTTTTATGGAAAATGGTTTTCCGATTAATATTCTCAATACGATAAAAAATATTGCGGAGGTAGTCCATATTTTTTGCGCAACGGCAAATCCTACACAGGTAATTGTTGCAGAAACAGAACAAGGTCGTGGCATACTCGGCGTTGTAGATGGTTCTTCTCCGAAAGGAGTTGAAGACGAAACGGAAAAACAATGGCGAAAAGACTTTTTGAGAAAGATTGGATATAAGTTTTAAGAATTACAAATTACAAAGTTCAAATTACAAATCAATTTCAAAACACAAATATCAAAACATATCTTAATACATTTATGAAAAAAACACTTTTTATACTTTCACTTTTTTTGATTTCATCTTTTGCTTTTTCGCAGAAACAAATCATCACTTCCGATAAAATAAAAACGATAGGACCATATTCTCCTGCAGTTTTACTCGGAAATACGATGTATGTTTCCGGGCAAATCGGACTTCATCCCGATAGTATCGAGATTGACGCTGATTCGATTGAAGTAGAAATAGTTCAAGCGATGGAAAATGTGAAAACAATTTTGCAGCAGGCAAATTTCGATTTCAAAGATATTGTGAGCGCAACAGTATATATGACCGATTTAGAAGACTTTCCGAAGATGAATAAAGTCTATCGCAAATATTTTCCGGATAAAAATTTTCCTGCACGCACAGTGGTAGAAGTATCTCGTCTTCCGCGTGATGCAGCGTTTGAAATTTCAGTTATTGCAGTGCAGAACAGGTGAAGAAATTTGTAAAAAAGAGAACCCGATTTCAAAACGAATCGGGTTTTTTATTTTACAAAACAAAGAGTGTTTCATATTTTCTTGCCGAAAAATTTACCACTCAACAAAATTTTTATCTTGAACCACAACACTTACACATCTCCGCTTCTCTCTCGCTACTCCTCCCAGCGAATGTTGGAATTATTTTCCGACAAAACGAAATTTGAATTGTGGCGAAAAATTTGGCTCGCACTTGCAGAAACACAAATGGAAATCGGTTTCACTTCCATTCGCAAGGAACACATTTACGAGTTGAAACAGTTTGCAACAAACATCAATTACGAAGTTGCTGAAGCGAAAGAAAAAGAAATTCGTCACGATATTATGAGCCACGTGTTTGCGTTTGGTCAGCAATGTCCGAATGCAGAAGCGATTATTCATCTTGGCGCGACGAGTTGCGATGTTGTATGCAATGCAGAACTCTGGCAAATCAAACACGCATTGCAATTCATCAAAGAACAACTTGTCGGCGTATTACGAGATCTTGTGCGCTTTGCGGAAACACACAAAGCACTTGTTACGCTTGGTTACACGCATTATCAACCAGCGCAATCGACAACAATCGGGAAACGCGCAACACTGTATATACAAGATTTATTATTCGATTTGGATTCGCTGGAATTTGTTGAAGAAAAAATTTTGAAAGCGCGCGGCATAAAAGGAACTACGGGAACACAAGCAACATTTTTGCAACTCTTTGACGGCGATGAAATGAAAGTGAAAGAACTCGACAAATGTGTTTCACAAAAACTCGGATTCGATGCAACGTATTTTGTAACGGGACAAACATATCCGCGAAAAGTTGATGCAAAAGTTTTGGAAACGCTTGCAGGAATCGGAACGAGCGCGCATAAATTCGCTGTGGATTTACGTTTGCTTTCCAACTTACAAGTATTAGAAGAACCGTTTGAAACTTCGCAAACCGGTTCATCGGCGATGGCATACAAACGCAATCCGATGCGCAGTGAACGAATGACAAGTCTCGCGCGATTACTTTTTACAAAACCGACAAATGCATATCAAACCGCCGCAAATCAATGGCTCGAACGCACACTCGATGATTCCGCAATTCGCCGCATTGATATTCCCGAATCGTTTTTGCTTGCCGATGCAGTGTTGATTCTGTATGCAAACATCACGAGTAATCTTGTTGTGTATGAAAAACAAATTGCAAAACATTTGCAACGCGAACTTCCTTTTCTTGCGACAGAAGAAATATTGATGCGTTCTGTTGCAAAAGGAAAAAGCAGACAGGAAATTCACGAGCGGATAAAAATGCACTCAAAAGAAGTTGCAAAGAAAATGAAACTGGAAGCAAGCGAAAATGATTTGTTTGAACGTATTGCAATGGATAATGATATTCCGCTTTCACACGATGAACTGACTGAACTTGCGCAAACTCCATCTCGTTTTACAGGAAGAGCGGAACATCAAGTGGAAGAATTTTTAAGCGAAGTGGTAAAACCGAAGTTAAAACGTTACGAAAACATTCGTTCCATTGAAACGAAAGTGAATGTTTGAAAGTTATACGTTGTTTGTTATTCGTTATTTGTCATTGGTCATTTGTGAATTTATTTGTTGAGAAGTAATCAGTGATAATCCGTAACAATCCGCGTTATCCGTGTTCTATTTTATGAAGTTAAGATTTAGTAAATGTTTTTGTTAAGTGATTATCCCGGTCGAATAATTATTGTTGGAAAAGCAAACGACGATAATGTTTTCGCCTTGTATGCAATTACCGGGCGTTCCTCTGCAAGTCGAGCAAGAAAATTGGTTCTCGATGAAAAAGAAAAAACTATTTTCGTTGTTCCGACTAATGAAGTTGAAATTGAAAAAGGAAATCGTGAGTTATTGATTTATCCCGCGATATGGTGGAACGATGGAATTGTTGTGAGCAACGGAAAGCAAACTGAATCAATAATAAACTCAATCGTGGTGAGCGTAACGAAACGAAATCGAAACGCAAGAGAAATTTTAGAAAACGGATTATCAAACTGGACGTACGAACCTGACGAACCGCACTTCACTCCACGCATTTCTGCGTATATAAATGAGAATAATTGTACAGTCAGTATTTTGAAACGAAACACAAACGGAAACGAAGAAAGAAATTTCTTTGATATCGAATTACAAAATAATAGAGCGGCATACATTTCAACATACAACGGAGAAAATATAAATCCGCTTCCGTCGTTTATGGGAGAACCGAGAGAAATTATTTTTCATTCTTCGAAATCAAAAGACTTATGTGAAGAACTATTCACGACATTGAATGAAGAATTTCGCGTTGCAACCGCTAGTGTGATGAAGAATAGTACAACGAATTTGATTACAGCTTTTATTTTCAATAACAATAACTAAATAAGAAAGAAAACCAATATGAAACGTGTAACAGGAATCGGCGGCGTATTTTTCAAATGCGAAAATCCCGCACAACAAAAAGAATGGTATCGCAAACATTTAGGAATTGATGCCGGCGAATACGGCGCAATGTTCGAATCACGCGACATTGATATTCCCGAAAAGAAAATCACGACCGTGTGGAGTACATTCAAAAAAGAAACGGAATATTTTCTTCCAAGCACGAAAGAATTTATGTTCAACTATCGCGTGGAAAACCTTACAGAACTTTTGAAAACATTGCGCGAAGAAGGAGTTACCGTGATGGACAAAGTCGAAGAGTACGAATTCGGAAAATTCGGTTGGATTATGGACCCGGAAGGAAATAAAATTGAACTCTGGGAACCAGTTGACGAAAAAATGAAATAACATTTTACATTTATGGAATTACTCTTCACATCGGAATTTTGGATTGCGTTACTGACGCTCACGTCGCTCGAGATTGTTTTAGGAATTGATAATATCATTTTCATTTCTATTCTTACGGGGAAATTACCACAGCATCAACAAGGACAAGCGCGAACAGTTGGACTTGCATTAGCAATGTTCACAAGAATACTTTTACTTTTTTCACTCACGTGGATTATGCGGCTCACTGTTCCTCTTTTTTCTTTTTTACAAAGTGAAATTTCCGGGCGCGACTTGATTCTCATTATCGGCGGATTATTTCTTCTTGCAAAAAGCACACACGAAATTCATTCAAAGTTAGAAGGAGAAACCCATTCGCAATCTCCATCCGCAGTTTCATCGTTTGCCGGAATTATCATTCAAATCAGTTTGATTGATATTGTCTTTTCTCTTGATTCTGTTATCACAGCAATTGGAATGACAAACCAAATTGGCGTAATGATAACTGCAGTGATTATTGCAGTAATCATTATGATGCTCTCTGCTACATCCATCAGCGCATTTGTGGAAAAACATCCGACGATAAAAATGCTTGCGTTGAGTTTCCTTTTACTTATCGGTGTAACATTAGTTGCCGAAGGATTTGAACAACATATTTCCAAAGGTTACATTTATTTTGCGATGGCGTTTTCCGTGTTTGTAGAAATGCTGAACTTGCGATTTCGAAAAGTTTCTGCAGAACCGGTGAAACTTCACTCTCAAATTTCTTGACACATTATTTTATGCATAATATTATTTCAGTAAAAACGAAGAACGATATTTTTCCGCATTTTAAAAATTCACCGATTGAAAAACTTTTTGAATACCACAATCTAGAGCGAACGTTTGAAGATTATTCACACGCAGAAATTCTCGTCGGAATGTGTATGGATAACCGAAAGCAACTGCATATTCCAAATAATTTCGCATTTATTTTACGAAGCGGCGGCGCAAACTTTCGGAACAATGAGTTCAAAGTTTCGTATGCAATTGCTATCGGCAATGTAAAAGCATTTGCGTTGATTTGTCATAACAACTGCGGAATGGTGAATCTCATTTCACGGAAGGAAAATTTTATCAACGGACTTGTAGAAAATGCCGGATGGAATCGTCATACCGCGGAAGAACATTTCTGGCAATTCGCTCCGTTATTTGAAATCGGCAATGAAATTGATTTTGTTCTCGGTGAAGCGAAGCGATTGCGATTCAAATATCCGAAAATTCTCATCGCACCATTGATGTTTAATGTTGATGATAATTTGTTGTATCAAATAGAAGAATAGTAGTCTAAACCTTCAAGGTTTTATCTTAAATTTTATGCCAACAGATATTTCCAATCTCAAAAAAATCTATCGTACAGCAATTGCGAGTGAACAATTTCCAGAATTCATAGAAATGAATTTTGGAAATGGTTTTAAAAAATATTCTCGCGTCGAATGGAAAGATGAAACCGGAAATATTTTCCCGATGCGCTACGGAACAAATCCAAATCAGCCGTGTGCATTTTACAAACAAATTGGAAATGAAAATTCTCCAATCGGTTCGCTGCAATTTTTGAAAATGGGAAAAGGAGGACCATCTCTCACAAATTTGCAGGATATAAATCACGCATTGCAAATTTTAAAATATTTTCCTAAACCAGCAGTTGTAATAATGAAGCATTTGAATCCAAGCGGCGTCGCTGTTCAGCAAAAGGAAAATGTTTCGTTGAAAGAATTATTTCAACAAGCGAGAGATTGCGATTCGCGCGCAGCATTTGGCGGAGTGATTGTCTTCAACACAAAAGTTGTTTCGGAAACAGCGGATGAAATAATGAAAAGTTTTTTTGAAGTCGTTGCTGCATCTGAATATGATGACGAAGCAATCAAGATTTTTCACAATGCAAAAAAATATGGCGTAAATAAAGATATTCGCATTACACAATTTACTCATCTTGAAAATCTGCCGAAATTCGATGGAGACGATGTGAAAGAATATATAGTTCCGCGAATGTTTGCCGATGGTTCCATAGCGCTCGAAGTTCCGTTTGTTACTTCTATTCGCTCAAAAGAAAATCTGATTTTCGATGCGGCAATTGGTGATGTTTCAGTAAAGCGGTTTCCAACTGAACAGGAAATTGAAGATATGCTCATTGCGTGGTATATCGTGATGAATGTTCGCTCGAACGGAATAGTGTTTGTGAAAAACGGAGTTACGCTCGCAATCGGAACAGGACAACAGGAACGTATCGGTGCAGTTGAACAAGCAATTGCAAAAGCAAAACAGAAAGGACATTCGCTCGAAAAATCCGTGATGGCAAGCGATGCATTTTTTCCTTCGCGCGATTCAATTGATGCGATTGCAAAAGAAAAAGTTTCTGCTGTTATTTATCCCGGCGGCTCAATCAACGATGGAGAAATTATCAAAGCAGCGAATGAACACAACATTGCTATTGCAATAACGGAAGAGCGATGTTTTGCACATCATTAGGAACGTATAAATGAAAAAAGATTTTCCTGCTTATTCAGTAAAAGAAATTCGCACAATCTATCCCAATGCGTATGCTTCGTGGAATGATGAAGACGATGAAATTCTTCGTGATGAATACGCTCGGTTTCTTGAAGAAGGGACCGACGAAGAAGAACGAAAATTTATGTTAGAACTTGCACATAAACTCGGAAGAAAACGCAGTGCGATTCGTTCTCGATTGAAAAAGATATTTGACGATGAAGGGAAAATTTATACCCCTGCGCATAAAATTGTTTTTGAAAAGAAACGCGATTCATTTCCCAAAAGAAAAATTGAATCGGCAGAACAACCAGTAAAACGAGTAATCGAAATCAACGAACAATTTCGTACAGCGTTGGAACTTTTAGAAAACACGAGCACGAATGTTTTCATCACGGGAAAAGCGGGAACGGGAAAATCAACACTGCTTACGCATTTTCGCAGCACGACGAAAAAGAAAGTTGTCGTGCTTGCTCCAACAGGAGTCGCTGCGCTGAACATCAAGGGGCAAACGATTCATTCCTTCTTTGGTTTCAAACCGGATGTTACGCTTGCAAAAGTAAAACAAATTCCGAAAAACAAAGAGAAAGAAAATTTGTACAAGAATCTCGACACGATTATCATTGATGAAATCTCGATGGTGCGCGCGGATTTGCTCGATTGCGTGGATAAATTTATGCGACTCAACAGCGGCAATTCCACACAAACATTCGGCGGCGTGCAAATGGTGTTCTTCGGCGACTTGTATCAAATTCCTCCTGTTGTTACATCGGATGAAAAAATGATTTTTCAAACGTCGTATGCAAGTCCGTATTTTTTCGATTCCAATTCTTTTTCTTCTTTACAAATGAAATACATTGAGTTGGAAAAAATATATCGCCAGCAAGATGAAAAATTCATTCGACTGTTAAATCGTATTCGCAATAATTCAGTTACGGAAGAAGATATTCAACTGTTGAATGAGCGTTGCAATCCACATTTTGAACCGAATGAAGAATTTTTTTTTATTTATCTCACGCCAACGAATCAATCTGCCGATGAAATCAATCAACAGCAATTGAATAAACTTCCTTCCAAGCCAACGAAATATCAAGGCAAAACCGAAGGCGAGTTTGAAATGAAATCCCTACCTGCAAAAAGTGAACTCGAATTGAAACTGAATGCGCAAGTGATGATGTTGAACAACGACTCGCGCGGACGGTGGGTGAACGGAAGCGTAGGAAAAATCGTACACATCGCAAAGAAAAAATACGAAGATGACGATGGAAATGTGTTCGATGTTCTCAAAGTGAAATTGAATGACGGCGAAGTAGTTGATGTTACGCCGTACACGTGGGAATTATTTCGCTTCACGTTTGATGAACGTTCATCGTCGTTGCAATCGGAAACGATTGGAACATTCACTCAATATCCACTGATGCTTGCGTGGGCGGTAACGATTCACAAAAGTCAAGGAAAAACTTTTGACAACGTGATACTGGATATTGGCAAAGGAACATTCGCGCACGGACAAACATACGTTGCGTTGAGCCGTTGTACATCACTCGAAGGACTCGTGTTGAAAAAGCCGTTACAGAAGCGGCATATCCTTATGGATTATCGCGTGGTAAAATTTCTTACGAACTACCAGTACGAACTCGCAAACAAAACGCAATCGTTTGAAGAAAAAATCGCATTGCTCGAACGCGCAATTCGAGAAAAGAAAAATGTGGAAATGCTCTACTTAAAATCCATTGACGAAAAATCGAAACGCACAATTCAACCGGTTTCCGTTGGCGAAGAAGAATATATGGGCAAAAAATTTTGGGCTTTGCGCGGAATAGATTTGGAAAAGAATGAAGAGAGAGTGTTTAGTGTGGGGAAGATTTTAGAAATTAAACTGAACGAAAATAAATTGTAACTACCCGTTGTGTGAATTAACATAAGACGCGTGCATTAGGTTGGCACGGAAATTGTACATAAATGAAAGCAAACATTATGTTACACTTTCTCATACCACTAATGCACGACATCAAAACAGTATTTGACAAATTATATCCCATCATTCAACAACTTCTTTCCCATGACATCAACGCAGAAGGCAATTTTCTGCAATGCGGCGCGAAGCCAAAGTTTTCTGACCTTGCCGTTATTACGTTAAGTCTGGTGAGCGAAAGTTTATCCATTGATAGCGAAAATCTTTTATTTATGAAACTGACGACCGAATACCGCAACGATTTTCCTACGTTGATTCATCGTACGCAATACAATGTGCGACGCCGGAATCTCTTCGCGAAAATTGACGAGGTACGCAAACGCATGGCCAAGGCTCTGCTTCCGCACGAAGATACCTTTCTTGTGGACAGTATGCCACTCGAAGCCTGTAAACTTTCCCGTGCACACCGTTCCTCCATTTGCAAAGAAACGTTTGACACTGCTCCCGATACAGGCTTCTGCGCGTCGCAACAATCCTATTTCTACGGCTATAAACTGCACGGGCTCTGTTCACTCAACGGCGTGTTCACATTTCCAAAGCCACGGAAGCGTATCGAAACTTTGTTTGCACAATTGTGCGACCAATTTATGATCCGGAGAAATTATGCAAAAACATTTCGCGGATTCAAAACACGTATTCTCGCTAAACTCACAGCACTAACCGTAGCACAGTTCTTCAACAAATTCGTAAACAATAAACCGCTCAATCATATTAAATATGCCATTACCTAATTCACACAACGGGTTTATTTGTTGTTTTATGCTTATTTCTGAATTTTTGATAAACTAAGATATCCATATAATAGACTTCAAAGTTTTTATTTATAGTTTTACCCTTCGGATTCAGAGTGTTTTCTTAAAAAATCAAATCTGAAAATTTTTGGAAAAATGTTTGTTTTTTTTTACTCCTCCAATGTATATTTAGTCCACAAAAATAATTTTGTTCTCAAAACGTATGGTCGTGATACACTTCTTTGACTTATACTTGAAAGAAGAAAATATTTTTTCCACTTCTTTCCTCTATCAAGGCAAACCAGCATCAAATGATATACGGAGAACATTTCAATTCACTAACTCAAATTCAATAGAACTATGATAACACCCAAAATTAAACAATTGCTGATCATTTTAGCGACATTACTAATTGGTTGTGGGAGTCCGCGAGCTCTTCTTAATGTGAGTGTAAACACAAAAGAAATTACTCGGGAAGATTTTCTCAAAAAAATCAAAGGAGTTCTTATAACCAATGGTTATGAAGTTAAAGAGGAAAATAAAGAAGCTGGTTTTATTACTACCAATTTTAATAAGAATTGGAGTTTTAAAAGTGGCGATAATGAAGAAACAACACTTCGGTTACAAATTGGCGCCAATTATATCCAATCTCCCGATGGAAAAATTCAGATTTCATTAACTCCAATCGTAAAAGAAAAGGTAGTGGAAAGTAAGTCATTTTCTTTTTGGAATGTCTTCACTGCTGTAATTGATCTCGTCGGTTCTCTAATTTCAGGTAAAGGTGAAGATTTAGGAGTAGATGGTGTGCTTGTTTGGTATGATGAGGATGATAGAGATACTGAATCATTTGCACTAAGGAAACCTGAAACAATCCCAAGAACAAAAATGCTTCTATCATTTCTTAAAGTATCAGATGAGATAACTGTTGCCTTAGGTTTAACGAAAGATCAGGTAAAACTCAATATTTCTAAATAACTCATTAGTAAAAAAATGTAATTTACACTACGAGTATTTTTGTTAATACTTATAGAAAATATTAGAGCGGCAAAGAAAATATATTTCTGCCGCTTTTTTTATTTTCATTGAGTAATTCCTCTCGCTTCTTTCTATATTTTGCTCACAAAATTTTATAAAAAAATTGCTTGAAAAGCGATGCATACCACACTATTCCACCTCATCATCCAACAACAACTTACTAAAACACTCAACGGTGCATTCATTCCCGAACTCGTTTCCAAACAAAATTATTATCGCGGAAAAGTGCGGGAGAATTATTCTCTTGGCAATAAGCGATTGATGATTACGACGGATAGAATTTCGGCGTTTGATTATGTGCTCGGAACTGTTCCGTTCAAAGGTCAAATACTCAACGAGATTGCTGCGCATTTTCTTGAGCAAACAAAATCACTTGTTCCGAATGCGTTGCTTTCCATTCCCGATGCAAATGCATTTCTTGTGAAAGAAGCATCGCCATTCAAAATTGAAGCGATTGTACGCGCGTACATCACTGGAAGTATGGCTCGCGATTATTTTGACGACGGAAAGAAAACAAAGTGCGGAATTTCTCTCGCAAAATATTTGAAGCACAACAAACGCAACGAGCGATTGAAAGAACTATTATTCACGCCTACAACAAAAGCAGAAACCGGACACGATGAAGATATTTCTGAAGAAGAAATCCTCAAGCAAAAACTTTGTTCAGCAAAACAACTGAAAACTATTAAAGAGAAATCGTTCGAACTGTTTCTATTCGGAGAAGCGTTTGCAAAAAAACAAAACCTCATTCTCGTTGATACAAAATTTGAATGGGGAATTGACGCTGACGGAAACCTTATCGTTATAGATGAAATTCTCACACCGGATTCATCGCGATATTGGTATGCAGATTCGTACGAGAAACTTTTCAACGAAAACAAATCACAAAAAGAATTATCAAAAGAATTTTTACGCCAGCAATTAATTGAAAATGGTTACGATATCCACGGAAATAAACCTCCAGCGCTCACCGAAGAAATGTGCATCAATACTTCGCTGCGTTATATTGAACTTTACGAACAACTTCTTGGAAAAGAATTTATTCCATCATCTGAAAATGCTACTCAACGATTATATAATAATTTGAAAGCGAACGGAATCATCAAAGGATATTTTGTGCCAATTATCGCCGGCTCTCCTGCAGACGACGAACACTGCAAAAAAATTCAAAACGAATTGAACAAACGAGGAATCCCGAACGAGTATAGAATTTGTTCCGCACACAAAGAACCGATGCGACTTACAAAAATAATTGAAGAATACGATGCAAGCATTGAACCAATCGTGTACGTAACAGTCGCGGGAAGAAGCAACGGACTTTCGGGCGTAACTGCGGCGAATACAAAATTTCCCGTGATTGCTTGTCCGCCGTATTCGGATAAATATGGCGGTGCGGATATTTATTCCACATTACGAATGCCGAGCGGTGTTCCCGTGATGACAATTACTGAACCGGAGAATGTTGGTTTTGCAATTCAAAAAATGTTTGCGATGCATGACGATGAATTAACAAAGAAAACTTTTGATGAACTTTCTGCAATGAAGAAACGAAATGAAGATGCAGATAAAGAGCGAAGAGCATAGAGCGCGGAGCAGGAAGTAATGCCAAATGTTTTAGTAATCGGTAGCGGTGGAAGAGAACACGCGCTTGGCTGGAAGTTGAACCAATCTCCGTTCGTTGAAAAAATATTTTTTCCGCCGGGAAATGGTGGAACGATTTCGATTGGTGAAAATGTAGAGATTGGAATAAATGATTTCGATTCGATTGCAAAATTTGTACAAGAAAAAAGTATTGCTCTTACTGTTGTCGGAAGTGAAGAGCCATTAGTAAATGGAATTGTTGACTACTTTGGCGAACAACAACTTCCACAAAACGGACATTTCATTTTTGGTCCGACGAAACGTGCCGCAGAAATTGAAGGAAGTAAAGCGTTTGCAAAAGATTTTATGAAACGAAATAACATTCCCACTGCAGAATTTATTTCGACTCTGAAATTCGATGAAGCAGTTTCTTTTTTGAAAGAGTGTGCGTATCCAATTGTCATAAAAGCATCGGGACTTGCGGCGGGAAAAGGCGTTACGATTTGTGAAGATGAACATTCAGCAATTGAAACAGCAGAAGATTTTCTTGTTCGCAAAACTCTTGGTGATTCGGGAAACGAAATTGTCATCGAAGAGTTTTTTGAAGGAGAAGAAATTTCTGTTCTTGCATTAAGCGACGGAGAAACGGTAAAAGCATTTCTTCCCGCGCAAGACCATAAAAAAATTTTCGATGGCGATAAAGGTCCTAATACCGGTGGAATGGGTTCGTACGCGCCGGTTCCTTTTATTACAAAAGAAATGATGAATGAAATTGAAAACACGATTTTACTTCCGACAATTTTCGGAATGAAAAACGAAGGAAGAGAATTTCACGGATGTTTGTTTGCAGGATTGATGTTGACAAAAAATGGATTTAAGGTTTTGGAATTTAACTGCCGCTTCGGCGACCCTGAAACACAACCGCTAATGATGTTGCTTGAAAATGATTTGTTTGAATTGCTGATGAGTTGCTCAAACTCAAATTACGAAAAGAAATTCTCCGAGATTGATTTACATTTCTCAAACGATAGCGCATGTTGTGTTGTAATGGTTTCCGAAGGGTATCCCGGGAAGTATGAAAAGGGAAAAATAATTTCTGGACTAAATGACCTTTCGACTTCGCTGCGTTGCGCTCAAGGTGACGATATTGTGTTTCACGCGGGAACAACAATTCAAAATTCTCAAATCATTACAAGTGGAGGAAGAGTACTCGGAATTACATCAAAAGCCAATTCACTACGAGAAGCAATTTCAAAATCGTACGAAGTTGTTTCACAAATTTCTTTTGATGGAATGTTTTACAGAAAAGATATTGGTCATCGGGCATTAAAATGAACATACAACCAGCCACATACACAACTTCCGGCGTTGATGTTGATTTGGGAAATCAGGCGTCGAAAATTTTGTACGAAGCGGCAAAAGAAACGTGGGAAAATACGAAAGGAAAATTCGGCGAGGTAATTATTCCGTTTGATGATTTTTCCGGGCTTCGTGCAATTCGTGTTGGAAATCTCCCTCACGATACGGTTGCGTGTTTAGGATTTGATGGAGTCGGAACAAAAATCGAAATCGCCGAGCGCGTTGGAAAACACGATACGATTGCATTCGATTTGTTCTCGATGGTGTGCGATGATGCAGTTGTGCGCGGAGGAGTTCCTGTGTTGCTTGGTTCAGTGCTTGATGTTAATTCGCTTTCGCAAAATAATAATGGAATAGAAATTATCAAACAACTTGCAAGCGGATATGTTTTAGCAGCGAAAGAAGCAGAAGTTGCAGTAATAAACGGAGAGCTCGCTGAACTTGGTTCTCGTATTTCCGGTTTTGGAAAATTTAATTACTCGTGGAGTTCGGGAATTTTATGGTTTGCGAAGGAATCGAAACTTCTCACGGGGAAAAAAATCTGTGTTGGTGACAAACTTATTGCTTTGAAAGAAAACGGGTTTCGCTCGAATGGACTTTCACTTGTCCGAAGAATATTTTCAGAAAATTTTGGAAATGCATGGCATGAAGAAGAATTGAATGGAAAAAATCTCGGCGAACTTGTTCTCACTCCATCGAAGATTTATTGTAAAATAATTTCAGAACTTCGAGGAGAAATTTTTGGCGAACCCAAAGTGAACATTACCGGTATTGCACACATTACCGGTGGAGGAATTCCTGAAAAACTGGAGCGAATGTTGAAACCATCAGGATTTGGAATAAAGATAAAAGAACCATTTTCCCCTCCTGCAATAATGAAGTATTGTCAAGACCTTGGAAATATTTCCGACGAAGAAGCGTACCGTACGTGGAATATGGGGAACGGAATGTTCATTGCTACTCCCGAAGCCGAAAAAGTTTTGCAACTTCTTTCCGAAAAAAATGTTGATGCGAAAATTTGCGGAGAAATTATCCGAGAGAAAAAAATTTCAATTCGAACGAACGAAACGGTTCTCCACTTTCCTCTTTAAAATGAAAATCGCCAGTTGGAATAACCGGCGATGAAATTGAGAATAACTATTTTATGAAGTTGATTCCGAAAGATTATCTGAAGAACGTTCACTGTGAGAAAGAGATTGAGGTTCGAATGTTATTTCTCCTTCATTCATTTGTGAAGATGTTTTTTCATCAATTTGCGGAGCGTTTCGTTTCCGTAATTTTTCTTCGTACTGAGCAACTTCTTTTTCAACTTTTTCAATTTTCTTCAGGATTTTTTCGAGATCTTTCTCATCTTCCTTCATCCATTTTTCCACTTTATCTCGAAATTCTTCAGAGCGCGCGGTTTCCATACGTTCTTTGTTATGGTTCAAGTTATTCCGGATTTTATCAGCACGAATCTGCGCACGTTCCAAAAATCCTTTTCCGCTTGCAATACTCGCTTCTAAATACTTATGGAAATCGGAACGCTGCTGTTGAGATTTCCCCGAAATTTCGCGGTAAATATCATCAAAGAGAGTCTGTAATTTTTTGAAATCGTCTTGCAAGAAGAAGAAACCGTTACGATTTTTTTGAACCTCGCGTAGCAGTTCGCGTGCGGCGGCTGAACCTTTCGTTCGCAATGTTTCGCGAATTGCTTCCGCGTCCTTGATAAATTTTTCACGATTGATGTATGATTCATAACGCTTTCGCTCGTTCACTTTTTCCCAAACTTCCTGATAAAAATACCAAACTTCGTCGTGGTCTTCTTTTACCATTCCGCTTCCGCGAAACCTATCGCGGATTTTTCGCAAACGGTTTTCGCATCCGGTTAATTGCTTTCGCATATCTTGACTGTCTTGATTCGAAAGTTTTTCATATTCGTCACCCAGCGTGGAAATTTCTTGTGTTAACGCTCGCTTCACCTCCTCCGATTTTTTTCGACGAACTTGCCAATCTTGTTCTTGCAATTTTCGGATTGCATCAAAAATTGCATTGAGTTCATTCGTCAGAGATTCTTTTTCTTCATTTTGTAATTCAGTCGCTTCACTAATACGGTGCTGGAAATTTCTTGAGAGTTCAATAATTTTTTTGTAGTTATGATTCTCACTCGTGTGATTATCAATATTCAGCGCGCGAAATTCTTTCAGCGAGGTCAGTAGTGTCGAGTATGTAGTGTTTGCTGTAACTTCATCCATAGAGATATCAATTAAAATGTGCGCTAATTATACGATTTTTTCACGAGATAGGAAAAGTAGCGCAGGTGATGGGTTCAATCAGATAAGAAAAGAAATTTTTTAATAGAAGCAAATTTTTTTTCGCCGATGCCTTTGATATTTTTTAATTCTTCTACTGAATGAAACCGCTGGTGCTCGTTTCGGTATGCGATGATGTTTTTTGCAATGGAAGCACCGATGCCGGGAAGTTGTTCCAGTTCGCTCGCCGTTGCTGTGTTAATGTTGATTTTCAAGTATTCTTTTTTGTCAGATACACGTGAGCGCGCATTTTGTGAAACGCTGGTCGTATCGTTTTTTCGTTTGCCAACCGATTCAGCATAGGAAAGTGAATCGTTAGAAACGAGAGAAAGTTCATCAAATTCTTTCTCAATTTCCGAATAGTCATACGACGGTTCATTGACAAATGGTGAGTTCTTAAAAAATAGTTTGATACTTCCTCCGATGAGAAATGCCGCTACTAAAAAGATTACAACGCGCTGTTCGTTTTTCGTGAAGCCGAAGTGTTTGTTAAATCGTTCCAATAGATTCATTGTCAAAAAAAAATATTCTGCGGAAATAATCGTACGGCGCTATGGCATACACAATAAGAGAAGAACGAACAATTTTTGTACTTTGTTAAAAAACGTTTTTCCATTGGTCGTTTGTCCGTCTTTCGGAAGAAAATTTTCACTGTGGAAAAGCGTTTTCAACATTTCTTTTTCTTTCGAAGAAATTTTTTTCGGAATGACAACATTCACACGCACAAGCTGGTCGCCGCGCCCGTAACTATTGATATTCGGGATTCCTTTTTCTTTCAATCGCAATATTGTTCCGGAAGCGGTTCCTGGCTCGATGGTAACTTTTGCTTTTCCTTGCAGCGTGGGAATTTCAATTTCAGTACCAAGTACCGCTTCGGGAAAGCTGATAAATACTTCGAGCAAAACATCGTTATCATTTCTCGTAAAAATTTCATCGTTCAATTCTTCGACATAAACAAGCAAATCGCCGGCTGAACCTCCGCGCGTTCCCGCATTTCCTTGTCCGCGTAAATGAATATAATTTTCGTTGCGAACACCGGCGGGAATTGTAACACGAATAGTTGATTCGCCTTTGCTCCGACCTTCGCCGTTGCATTTCTTGCAATGTTCTTTTACAATTCTTCCTTCGCCGTTGCACTGCGAACACGGATGAATGTTCACAAATTGTCCGAATACCGTACGCGAAACTTGCCGATACTGTCCCGTTCCTTTGCACAAAGAACATTCAGCAAAAGAAAATCCTCCTTTTCCGTTACATTCATCGCACGAAAGATATTTATGCACTTTTATTTTCTTTTCAACACCGGTGGCAATTTCTGCAAGCGAAAGACGAAGTCGTATTTCCAAATCGGAACCGTCTTGACCTTCTCCGCGGCGTTGCGTTTGCTGTGTTCGACCGAAAAAATCACCGAACATACTTCCGCCGAATGATTGCGAAAAAACATCGCCGAACATGGAAAAAATATCGTTGATATTGACGTTTTGAAAATCGTGAACGTCTTGACCGAAACGCATTCCTTGATGTCCGAAACGGTCGTAACGCGCGCGTTTGTCTCCATCGCTGAGAACTTCGTACGCTTCCGCGGCTTCTTTGAATTTGTGTTCTGCGTCTTTGTCGTTCGGATTTCTATCGGGATGATATTTCATCGCCATTTGACGGTATGCTTTTTTGATCTCGTCTTGTGATGCAGATTTTGCAACGCCGAGTATTTCGTAATAATCGCGTTGTGTCATACGATGTTCTCCATTGAAATATTTTCCAGAGATTGTTCTGCTGTTGCCTTTGCATTTTCCGCAACAATAACTTTGGAATGGCGCAATACTTTATCGTGAAGCATATAGCCCTTCATTACTTCTTCAACAATGGTATGATGCGCAACGTCATTTCTGGGAACGGATAATAGCACATCGTGAAATTCCACATCAAACTCATTGCCGACGGAATCAAAACTTGTTACGCCGTTTGCATCGAGCAATTTATTGAGTTTGTTGAATATCAATTCTATTCCTGCATAGAAAGTGTCGAAGTTTGTATGTTCTTTTCCTGCTTGCAATGAACGCGTAACATCATCAACAATTGGAAGAAGATCGAAGAGCGATCGCTCTTTTGCATACTTGATGATTTGCGACTTGTCTTCTTCGATGCGTCGTTTGTAATTTTCGAACTCGGCGGCTTTTCGTAACAGTTGGTCTTTGAGTTTTGCAATGTTGGTTTCCGCTTCGGTGAGTTGTATTTTTAAATTTTCTATTTCTTGTGGAAAGTTTTGCAATTCTTCGGCGCTCTGTTGCTCCGCTTTCGAGAGATGCTCGTTGAAATTTTCTGTATCCATTATGCGATATTAAAATGTATTTTTGTGGTCGTGATAATGATGTTATGAAAGCAATTTTGAAACGTTGGAAGATAAAAATTCGACAAGTGGAACAACGCGCGCATAGTCCATTCGTTTCGGTCCTATGATGCCGATGCGTCCGACAACATCACCAAAAACATATTGTCCTGTAACGACTCCGTAATCCGATAATCGCTCGTCGCCGAGTTCGTCGCCGAGTGTAATATTCACGGATTTCGTTTCGGGAGAAAACTCGTTGATTTCCAAAACGTGAATAATCATTTCTTCGTTGTTCATCAAATCTACAACACTGCGAAATTTTTTTGGATTGAAAAATTCCGGTTGCGAAAGAATATTCGTTGTTCCGCTGATATGCAGTTTTTCCGAAATTTTTGAATCGCTGAAAATTTTATCTATAGAATCAATAAACAAACGGATTACTCCCTTTTCTTCGTTGTGAATATCGCGAAATCGTTCGGCAATCGTTTCGCGCACTTGCAACAATGTTAATCCCGAAAGTCGTTCGTTGATAATCGAAGTCAATGAATCGAGATATGAACGCGAAATCTCGGATGCAACTTCGAACATAATAGTTTTAACAATGCCCGAACGCATCGCAACGATAACCATTAATTTTGTTGATGAGAGTGAAACGAGTTCTATGCGTTCCAACACTCCTGTTGCAAGTTGCGGCGACGTAACAACACTCAGTTGTCGCGAAATTGTTCCGAGCAGTTTCGACGCTTCGCGAAACATTTCTTCGGAAGTGTTCACCTCGTTGAGTTGCAAATGAATTGTTGATTGTTCTTCTTCGGAAAGTTTTTTCAGTTCCATCAAACTATCAATGTAGAAACGAAATCCTTTATCCGTCGGAACGCGCCCAGCGGAAGTATAAGGATGGTCAATGAGTCCTAACGATTCCAAATCAGCCATTACGTTCCGAATCGTCGCAGGACACCAATCGAGATTGTGTTGCTTCGTTACAAATTTTGAGCCGATGGGAGTTGCGGTTTCGATAAAATCGTTAATGACAAAACGGAGAATGTCTTTTTCGCGCTGTGTTAGTTCTTCGGTCATGTCTTGCTATCAATTGATAAATGCAGAGAAAAATACTAATTCTGTGAGAGGTATTCAAAAGGAAAAAATGAAACCTCTGAAAAAGTATTTATTCCCATAACGCATCCGTATCGAATTTTCAATGAGCATATTTACTTTTTCAGAGATTTCCTTTTCCAGCATTTTTTTTTCCCTTCTCTTCTGCATAATTTTTTTACCCAAAAAATGATTCAAACATTACGAAAAAATTTTGCTGTCACATTCTTAGTGATGCTGAATGCGATGTGTGCGATTTCACAAGAACAAATTTCTTCGCCTGATTCGTTAATCCGCGAACGTGTGCAATTGACCAACAAAGCATCTCTTGGTTTTGAACATCTTTTGAATACATCGCATTGGAATATATCGGGAAATTACGAACATTCATCGGGAAATTCTGTCATTGGATTCCAAGAGATTTTTCGCTCGACGGTGATTCGTTCACAAATGAATTTTATCAAAGACGAACAAACGATGAATGCGTACGCAAAAAATATGTTATCGAAAAACTTACACGTGCAGTTGCAATTTGCGTCATTTTTGTTTTCCGATAATCAAACGTTGGGAATCCACGATGCATCCTCCAATGCACTGTACGGCGGTTTGCTTTATGCGCCCGTTTCGCGAATTGTGTTTGAGCCGCTTGTCGGATTTCGCTGGGAAAATCAGATGAAGAAGAATGATGGAGGAATTTCCTATCTCTTAACTGCGCGCTCGCAGGCATTGGAAGTAGAGGGATTTACTTCTGCATTTCGCTTGCAGTTTCACCGCGACGATTTATCGCCGCGACGTCTTGAACAGCATCGCGCAGAGATTTCCATTGCAAAAATATTTGAAGGCAAGACTGCAAATACTGTTTCATTGTTCTATTCAAAAAACAGAAGAGAATTTTATTTGCAGAACACCGATGCATTAGACCGTCGCATCGAACAAACGTTTTCCGTTTCCGATGCGTTGACGTACGAACTCGAAACGCCGCTGTTGTTTTCATTTACCGGCAATATTTTCAGCAGAACTATTGAAAAGACTCCTCATCTTTCCATAAAAGAAATGAAAATAGAAACGGCGGGAGAGTTTTCCTATACATTTCGCGATTCGTTTCGAACTGCTATGCGGTTAAGTTATTTTGAACGCGATGAACAGCATCTGGAATCGGCGTTGACGAATGAGCAGTTCCAATCCTCTTCGTTAGCAATGGTTCCGGCAAAAGCACAATTGCAAGATAATTTTTCACAAAGAACAATGCTCAATGCAAGCGCAAACGTTCCCTTGTCGCACAGCGATATATGTTTTTTACAAGCGTCGGCAACGATACTCCGATATGATACGCCGAGTAATGAAAACGTTGAAGACCGCGATGAACTGTGGTATGTTTTTAGTATTGCAACAAAACATAAAATCTCTCCCGTTGTGCAACTGAACATTTTCACAGATGCGTCGGCAATGCACCTTGTGTATGTATTTTCTGAACGAAGCGCGAACAATTCGTGGAATCGAATATTACGCGCATCGCCGGTTGTGCATTTTTCACCTTCGCAAAAATTTACTTCTGTCAATGCCTTTGAAGTGCTTGCGAATTATACGGTGTACGATTTTGAAGATGTGCTGGGAAATTCGATGCGAAGTTTTTCGTTTCGGCAATTTTCGTTTCTGGATTCAACGTCATTTCGGTTTGCGCGCCGCATTGCATTGCTTTGGTATTCGCAACTGAAACTGTACGGAAGAGGAGAGTTGCGATGGAAAGCATTTCAAGAGCATCCGCTCGATTCGTATGAAGAACAAACATTTATTCCTCAACTCCGTTTTATGATGGAAAATGATTCGTATCTTTCTGTAGGACTTCGATTTTTCAAACGGAAACAATTTTCCGGAAGCGGAACTTCCAAAAAAACGGAGCATACTTTACTTTATCTTGGTCCTTTGGCGAACATTATTCTGCATTTCAACAATCGAACAACGCTGTATATCAACGGATGGTATGAATTTACCGTTGAGCCGAAACAAGAGCGGCGACGCAATACGAATCTTTCTCTACAACTAACTGTGAAAATGTAACGATGAAAAAAATGTCGCATCAATTTCAATTACGTCTCAAAAGCAATTTAAAATTTTTGAAGCGTCTCCCTGTTTTTTTAAAGAACGTGAACGCAGTCGCGAAATTCGACGAGCAGGATTTTCATCGTTTGTTATTAAGCGCATCGGAAGCCGTGAACAATGCAATGATTCATGGAAACAAACTGAATGAAGCAAAATCAGTAACTCTTACGTGCGAAATAACAGCCACGATGCTCATTCTCGCCGTCCGTGATGAAGGAAATGGATTTGATGTTTCAAGCATTCCGAATCCCTTGAATCGTAATAACAGATTGCGGGAGCGGGGGAGAGGTATTTTTTTAATGCGAACGTTGATGGATGAAGTCGAGTTTCCGAAAAAGATGTATTTACGCAAGAACATAAGAACTGGAAGTGTTATCGTATTGAAGATGAAACGGCGATAATGTTCGCACATTATTTTTTCATTTCAATTTTTAATTTATTCACCTTAAATTAATAATGCCTTGAATACATTTATGCGTAAATGGTATGCGAAATTAGTAGTAATCACAATCGTTGCCTGCGTTTTCGAAATAAACACGATTGCACAATCACAGGCGGTGCAAAATGTTACGTTTCGTGCAACGCAATCCAATGCGATTGAAGTGTTATATAATTTTTCCCCTGTAACAGAAGTTGCAATATATGAAGTTCAACTATACATTTCTTCCGATGGCGGCGATTCGTATTTTACTCCACGAACAATGCAAGGAGATGTCGGAAACGTTTCGAGAAGCGGTTCGAAAAGAATTATCTGGAATGTATTTTCCGATGTTGATAATTTTGAAGGAGAACAATGTGTGGTGAAAATAACAGCGGAGCGGATTCGTACGATGGAAGAACGCGCATCAAACATTTCTGATTTTTTTTTCAGCGCATCGTACGAAACGGAAGACTATGTCGGGAAAGACGGTTTTCATATCGGATTTATGAGTACCGGTTTTGAAAATAATGATTTTGAAAATGCAGTGAATGACAGCATTATCAAACGCATATTTGGACTGGAATTAGGAGGAAAATTTTACGATTTACCGTTCACCGGCGACCTCAATTGTTTTCTGTACTTGTTTGAAGTTCCCGCACAAAATTTTTACCATCCGTTTCTTCCGAAAGATTCGACGGTGAGTATCATTCATGTCGGATTAAACTATTCGTATTCCGTGAACATTTTTCCTTCTCTCAAGTATGTTGTTCCATCTGTTGGTTTGGGGTATCAACTTTCTTCTTTAATCACGGGAAATTTACTGTCGTCCAGTACAAAGGATACGGGAAGCATTGCTGTTACTTCATCATTGTTTGTAACCGTAGGATTTGCGTTCAACATTTGGGAAAATATTGCATTGGGAATTGATTATCGCGCAGCAATTGCGACCAATAATACTGGATTGAAACAACTCTTTGTTTTAGAAAAACGAAAATGGAATCAAGCGTATTTTTACATTTTATTCCGATAAAAATGCTCGAAAAAATTTTAAAACTCTCACTTGTAAACGCATTGCTATTCGGTATCATCTTTGTTTCCGGTTGCACAGATAAAAAAGTTGGTCCGTTTGACGCATTGTTTTTTGAACGTGAAATAACAATTCCCATTGGAACAAAAGCAACGTTGCGCCATTTCAATCCCGACTCATCGCAGCACGTGTTTGTCGTCGGAAAAACACTTCCGTACGACAGCGGTTTTGTTTTTGGAACGAATATTTTTTACGACCGCGCGTTTGCTTCTGCGTTTCGTTTGCCGAATGGATGGGAGCGCGCCATCGTGAAAGAAGTGCGCGTGTGGTTCGGGTACAAACGTGCGGGAGTTTCCAACAATGAAGTGAAAGTGAAAATCTATAACGGAAATTCTGCAACAGGTCCAACGAATGAATTATACTATGAATCCTATGACTATTCGGAAATCAATGCCGATAATAATTTCAGCACAGAAGAATTGCCAACAGTGTTTAGTTTTTCATCTACATTTCTTGTAAGCGCAAGTTTTTTTGTTGGCATTGAATTGGAACACTATAACTTTTCAGAAATCAATGACATTGGTATTGTCTCGACACAAAAACTCGGAAGAGCAGTAGCAACGGAATGGTTGCAAAATGATAATGACGATTGGGGAAATGTTTCTGAGTTTTGGTTCGGGGGAAGCAACGGATGGAATATGTGGTTCGAAGTACAAGTGGAAAAAGCGCCATAAATATTTTATGAAATTATCGGATATTTTTTAAACAACTGCATTTTGAAAAAACGAACCGTTATGCAAAAACTCAACATCTCTCTTTTGGTATTTTTTGTGCAAGTACTGCTGCAATTTCCTTTGGAAGCCAATGCACAAATTGAGGAAGCAAGAAGTTCACCGCAATCTATCAAACTTATCAAAACACGCGCATACGAACGCGGACTTCCTCCGAATTTATTCGCCGAGTTATCGTTCAAAGACGATAATGGAAACGGCATTTTGGAAGCATTAGAATCGGCGTCGCTCAACATAAAACTTATCAATCGCGGAAAAGGAAAAGCGCAAGGATTAACAATCAGCGTCGAGGATAATTTATTCGATTCTGCGTTGTTGTTTGAGAGCAAATCGCTGGATGTCATCGAAGCGGAACATTCGGCTGATATTTTCCTTCCGATAAAAGCGAGAATCGGAATAAAAACTGCGGAGCATAAATTAAAAATAATGGTGATGGAATATTTCGGTTACGATATGGACCCGGCATACTTAGTTTTAAACACAGAAGAATATCATCCTCCGCAATTGTCTTTTTCCGGAATAGAAATCATTGACGCAGGCGAAGGTACTGGCGCAATTGTGGAAGATGGATTGTTGCAAGCGGGCGAGTTGGTGAAAGCAAAAATTGTTGTGCAAAATATCGGGCAATCGCCGGCAACGAACACCACGTACTCCGTTGTATCAGCAGATAACAATATTTATCTTGAAAAAAATACCGGAAATTTAGGAACGATTTCATCCGGCGAAGTGAAAGAATTTTGGTTCACGATAAGCCCCAACAAACGCGTTTCTACAGAAGGAAATCTTCCGTTGTACCTTACGGTAAAAGAAAATGCTGGTTTCGGCAATCTTGAAAATATCCCACTTCCCGTTTCATTGAATCAAAAGCCGCCGAATACAGAAATCGTTACAGTAAAACCGAATGTTGAAACACTGAAAAAACAAATTGCGCGGTTTGAATTCACTTCAAAAAAGTTTACTGCGAATGTTGGCAATATTATCAACGTCAAAACGGTGGACGAATCGAAAACGAAAAGAAAAAACTCTGTTGCAGTTGTTTTTGGAATTGAAAACTATAAAGAACTTCCGCCCGCTCCCTACGCCGCAAATGATGCAGATCTGATGAAACTGTATTTTGAAAAACGACTTGGTGTAGAAAAAGTTGTGCTCTATAAAAACGAAGAAGTAAGCGGATTTGTCTTTGACGATGTCTTTAATCCCGATAACGGAGAGTTGCAGAAAGCAATGGTCAAAGGCGAAACAGAATTGTTCATTTATTATTCCGGTCACGGAGTTCCGAATAAAACCGGCGACGAAACATATCTTTTCCCTTCTGATGGAAAAGTTTCGCGTCTCGAAACGCAAGGATATCCGCTCACGAAGTTTTACCATAACATCAATAAACTCGGAGCCAAAAGTGTAACGATGATTTTAGATGCATGTTTCAGTGGAGCAACGCGCACAACGGAAAAAATAAAAACGGAAAATCTTGTTGCAATGAAAGGCGTTCATTTGAAAATAACCAAGCCGTGGTTGTTGTATAATAACTTTACTGTTATTAATTCTTCAACAGAAGATGAAACTTCGTTGGGATACGATGCAACAGAAACCGGTTTATTCACGTATTATTTTGCAGCAGCATTACAGGGAAAAGCCGATGAAAACAACGATAACAAGATTACGCTGGGCGAATTAAAAAAATATGTTACAGACAACGTTATGGAAACTTCTCGAAAAATCAGCGGACTTCAAACGCCGGAATTTTATGGTGATGAAAATACCGTGCTTGTCGAGTGGTGATAGAATTTTAAAAGTGAAAGAACACAAAAGTTTTTTGGTTCACTTTTGAGTATGAGGAAAAAAAACCTGTATATTTGCCGCCGAAATTACGTACGGGGCGTAGCTCAGCCCGGCTAGAGCGCTTGTTTTGGGAGCAAGAAGTCGCTGGTTCGAATCCAGTCGCCCCGACAAAAGAGAACACACATAGTTATATGTGTGTTTTTTTGTTTTAAAATTTCTCTACGAAATGGAAAACCATTGAACGCAGCCGCTCGCTTAAATTTTTTTCACAGTGATTTTTTTTTTTCTATTTAGTTGAAAATCAATGTTTCATCGTTTATATTTTTCCGCGAAAATTTTTTTTCAAATGCTCTTTTTATCACAACATAATTTTCACAAGATAATCATCCTGATTCTTTGCGGAATAATCGGTTGTTCAACGATTTCTCCGCAGAAGCCGCGTTTCACAAGTGCCGAAAAGAATGTTGTTCTTCCTTCTGCCAATGCTCCTTCACCGCAGTTGCCGCACGCGACGGAAAACAATACTCGGTTTCAATTTGAGGTTGTGGAAACGGATACTGCTGTGCGTGAAGACAGCACTTCTATAGAAGACGAACAACTTGCGAAAGAGATAGTGTTTCTGCTTGAGAAAGCGAGAAATTATTATATCGATGCGCTCGACGCTCAAAGCCGTGAAGATTCGTTAAATTCCGTTGGAAAATTTGAAGCCGCCATTGAACTTCTCAACGAACTGAGCACGATGTCGGAAATTGAATCGTTCCAAGAATTTAACGACTTGTCGCGAAGCGTTATCGAAGATTATGAAAAATACATTACGAATGTTGATACGTTGAGTTCCAATAGTTCGATATTTGCGTTGAAAGAAAAACTCAATCAATACTTAAACGAACAAACGTCTCCTTCCGATAGTGTTCTGAAAGCAACAATCGGTGGAACAACGATTCCTCTTGTTGTCAATGGACACGTAGAAAAAAACATTTATTATTTATCTGCAAAATCTCCTCATCATTTTCGTTTTTGGGTGGAACAATCGGGAAAATATTTTCCCATCTTCAAACGGATTTTAAAAGAAGAAGGAGTTCCCGAAGACTTAAAATATCTAGCGATGATAGAAAGCGGAATGAATCCACGCGCGCGTTCGTGGGCAAAAGCAGTTGGAATGTGGCAATTCATAAAAGGAACGGGAAAGATGTACGGTTTGAACAGCAATTTTTGGATTGATGAACGCCGCGATGTTGAACAATCTACTCGTGCGGCGGCTCGGCACTTGAAAGATTTGTACACAATGTTCGATGATTGGTATCTTGCGCTTGCCGCGTATAATTCCGGCGCTGGTCGCGTGAATCGTGCGATAAGAAAATCGGGAACAAAAAATTTTTGGGGAATGTGGAATTATCTTCCGCGCGAAACACGAAATTACGTTCCCGCATATATTGCAGCATCGTTAATGGCGCGAGAACCGGGAAAATACGGGTTTGATGATTTGAATATTCTTCCTCCGCTTCAGTACGATACCGTACACATCAGCGAATCCGTTGACCTTTCTGTGATTGCGGAATGTGCGAATACAACGGTGGAAATGATGGAAGATTTGAACCCTGCATTGCTTCGATTTTCAACGCCGCCCACGTTTTTTGTGTTGAATATTCCTGCGGGAACAAAAGATGCATTTGAAAAAAAATATGCAAATGTTCCATCGAATGCAAAGCGTCAATGGCTTACTCATACTATTCGCAAAGGTGAAACATTGAAAAAAATTGCTCGCCGTTACGGCGTTTCTGCATCCGATTTAGCCAGCGCAAATCAAATGAGCGGTAAGTCAAAATTACGAACAGGAAGAGAATTGATTATTCCGATTTCGCAACGCGAGATTTCTTACGTCGGTAAAGAAAAAACAAATGCAGAGCAAACAAAAAGTACATCAAAGAAAAACAGATTTGCTTCTGTTCCCGATGGGAAAGAAAAAATTATTCACCATATAAAAGCGGGAGAGTCGTTAAGTTCGATTGCAGAAGAATACGGAGTGCGTATCAGCGATATGCGCAACTGGAATAATATTCCGTACGGGAAAAAAATTCGAGCGGGGAAAACGTTAACCGTGTTTGTTTCGCAGGAAAGGAATGAACAACGTTCCGAAACGACAAAATCTTCCGTTGTCCTTGCAAAAGAAAAAGCGCGAGCAAGTAATGGATGGTTCACGTACATCGTTCAAAGCGGCGATGTCTTGATAAACATCGCTGATAAATTTGGTGTCGAAGTTACGGATATCAAACAATGGAACGGATTACGGTCGAACACGATTTTCGCCGGTCAAAAAATCGAATTATATCTCGAATCGGAAACTTCAAAATCCGTTACAGTGAAAAACGAAAAGTCGCTTCCAAAGAATGACGGAAAAAATATGATTGTGCATAAAGTGAAACGCGGCGATACGCTTTATGATATTGCCAAGAAATACGGAGTTGAACTTGTTTCGTTAAAAGAATGGAATAACCTTTCCAATAATAAATTGAAAATCGGAATGGAGTTAAAAGTGTTTCTGTAATTCGTAAATCGTGTTCTTCGCATCATTTTCTTATCGCATAATCTCAATATCTCCTCATTTCCTCATCTCAACTTCTCACTGAATGAACTCTTACACACTCATCATTCTTATCGCTCTCCTCGCAGAATTTTTTCTCGATTTTATTTCCAATCTCCTCAATCTCAAATCGCTGCAACAAGAACTTCCTAAAGAGTTTGAGAAAGTGTACGACGCGGAAAAGTATAAACAATCACAAGAGTACACACGCACGAAAACAAAATTCGAATTGCTCACTTCTTCTTTTGAACTTTTACTCACGCTTGTTTTTTGGTTCATAGGTGGATTCAATTATGTTGATAAAATTATTCTCGGTTGGAATTTACATTTTCTTTGGAATGGTTTGCTGTATGCGGGAATATTGCTTTTCGTAAAATCTGTTATTGATTTACCATTCAATGTGTACGCAACATTCGTGATTGAAGAACGATTTGGCTTCAACAAAACAACAGTGAAAACTTTTATTCTCGATATGCTCAAAGGCGCATTGCTTGGTGTTGTTCTCGGCGCTCCGTTGCTTGCGGGAATTCTTGCATTCTTTTTTTATACAGGAGAACATGCGTGGCTCTATTGCTGGCTTATTGCAACAGCGTTTATTTTATTCGTGCAGTTTATTGCGCCAACGTGGATTATGCCGCTCTTCAATAAATTCACTCCGCTTCAAGAAGGAGAATTGCGTGAAAAAATTTTTGCGCTCGGAAAGAAGTTGAAATTTCCGCTTAATGAAATTTACGCGATGGATGGCTCAAAACGTTCGAGTAAATCAAATGCGTTCTTTACGGGATTTGGAAAAAATAAACGCATCGCATTGTTCGATACGCTGATTGCCAAACACACAACCGATGAACTTGTTGCAGTGCTTGCGCACGAAATCGGACATTACAAAAAGAAACATATTCAAACAGGAATTGTGTTAAGCATCGCACATACGGGAATAATGTTTTTCCTTCTCTCGAAATTTCTCTACGACAAAAATTTGTTCGATGCGTTTTTTATGGAACAGCAATCGCTTTATGCGGGAATGTTGTTCTTTGGAATGTTATTTACGCCCATCGAATTTTTTATTTCTCTCGGAATGCAAATCCTTTCGCGCAACAATGAATTTGAAGCCGATGCGTTTGCAAAAGAAAATATTGAACGAAAAGATGATATGATTGATGCATTGAAAAAACTTTCGGTTGATAATCTTTCCAACTTAACGCCGCATCCGCTGTTTGTATTTTTCCATTACTCTCATCCGCCGGTGTTGGAAAGAATAAATGCGTTGAAGAAATGAAAAAGCCACCAAGGAATTTCTTGATGGCTTTGTATTTATCGAGCGAAAAGTATTTTCAATTTAGGGCAGTTCTAAAAATTAAATTTTTTCATCGGTATGATGTTTTTGTCGTCAGAAACAATATTATCAGTGCTGACAACGAAAATTTGCAACCGAAAAATTATTTCTGATAAATTGTTGTATG